>Ga0182004_10000780_pt1 | contig 21108 bp, 15 predicted proteins | sample Sormic07211540_1_FD_120479 | JGI IMG/M metagenome (GOLD analysis project Ga0182004, IMG submission 120479) | Endophyte microbial communities from Sorghum bicolor roots, Mead, Nebraska, USA - 072115-40_1 MetaG | ecosystem: Host-associated > Plants > Roots > Unclassified | place: USA: Nebraska...
ATTTCTCCAGGCCAAGCACGCTTAACTTTAGAGTTCTTTAGAGATGGGCTTCCGGAAAAGAAGTTGCAACTTGTTGGTATGAGTCTCCTATTAATCCTATTAAGCCCTGGGCCGGGTGTTACACTAACTTTTTTTTTTTAAAAAAAGAATGATATCACTACCAACTTTTAAAAGGCCAGAGTAGCCTGTTCGTTCAGCCTGCAGCCAGATATTTGACACCTCTCGGAGAAATTAAAGCTCACAACATGAAGACTAAGCGCACAATCCAACAAACTAATATTTTTTTATTGATGATAGAAATCAACAAGAAAAATAACAAAAATCAGCCAAAGCTACTAACTCTGAAGGCATGCCATCTTTCTATTGAGGCCAACAACATGACAGGTTAAGCGACAGATATATAAATAGCATGGCACTACAGCACGGTCATCATCTAGAATGGATTATATATCGGGCATTTCAGCTGAATTATGTTGTCGCAATCTCAAAGACAAGTAGTACAAATGAAACTAAGACTGAAATTAAATTAATGCATCCAGGTTCACATAGAAGTTTAACAAATTCATAAAATTGGAAGTAACTGATCCCAGATTACATGAAAGCTATTGCTGAACAACAGTTTATACGGATCCAAATATATCTGCACTTCCATGTAAAATTTGGAGAAGGTTCCAAAGATATCAGAAGGAATGGATGGTTTAATTATTAACCAGCTGCAGCAGTTCGATGTCCAAAGGATATCTAGATGGCTTAGCAAAGCTTAGAAGTAATAACTTAACCTGAAATGCAAGGGAGTTGCTTTAGTTTATGCCAGAGCAGCATGCAAAGTGAATCATTTACTGCTTATGAATCAGAATGAGAATGTGAAGGTCACAAGTACTATGAATTGCTGAAGTACCTGTAGAAAGCTATGCCATCACAAAATATAACAACTCAAGGGTCACCTGAAACTCGCACAATACAAAAATGCATCAGCATTCAATACTAAATACATTAAGATGAAAGATCTCACGGTTAAACATATGCTAAAGTGAAGGAGTCAACATACACTAAGCAGTTGACCTTGGTGAATTTTGCACAAATGTGTTGTTTAGACAAAACAAGGGACACTTCATCAAGATAACTAGACATAATATATAAAGTTCAAATCAGAGGACAGATAGTTATGATCAAATACTAACAGTTAAAAGTTCCATATAGATTAATCTCCTAAAAGACATCTGAACTAAAGTGCATCTATTTGCAGAGAATAAAGTGGCAGCTCACGGCAGATTGTAAGCTGAACTTTCAAATGACTGAAGCCATCTGTCTGGCGATGTACTAACAACAAAAGCCAATTATTTCTCATATAGCACTTGAATAATCAAGAAGTAATTAATTCTCACCTAGAAAATTTATTGTGTTTGACTGGAGAGATTTGCAATAAGTTTAAAAATTGAACTGAAGATAAACAACAGAGTATTTCTTACTGAAATCTACCAACATTATCAATGACTCAAAATTCAAGATAGTAGCTAAAACTTGAGCCCAATCATTTTAGTACAAAGTCACGATTAGAGAAACTAAACAACCTAGTTTGTTTACATAAGGGTGAGATATTAGGAAATACAATTTGCCTCCTGTAAGAAGTAAGCATATTTACACCAACATTTGTGGAATTCACAAAGATATAATACAGTGACTAAATTTAAGTTAATATCTAAATAGCATGAACAATAGATTAGAACAGAAGAAAAAACAAAGATAATGAAGAGATCGAAGATTACCCACTACGTTGCATCAAACACCGTTAAGACGAACATTCTGACCCTCATCTGGTCTATGCAGTCAATTGCTCTACCACTGGTCTATGCAGGAGGCTCCAAGCGCATGAAGAATGGAAACGCAGGACCTCTATGAGGGTCTTCTGCGTTGTTACGGATTAGGCTTCCTTATTGACCCAAATTCCATGTAAGCTGGCCCTCACTGCCAGTATGCGCAGCCTTTTCATCCATTCATCACGGCGTATCTTCTTCATCCAGTCATTCAGCAAAGAGATGGCTTTCATGAGCACCCATCCACCGATGCGCGGGTATGATCCCTACCGCGCGGCTGCGGAACCCGCACGGCCGCCGGTACAGGTATGCCACGCCAGCGGCCGCGGCCGCCGCGCCGAGCGCTAGCCCGTGGAGTACCCACAAGCGGGCACCCAAGCCCGACGAGGACGAAGAGTCGGACGACGGCCGCGCTGATCGGCATCGCGGCGTGGGCACACGGTCCCCTCCGCTGGATCCGCGCGCCGAGCTCTTTGTGATTATTAGGTTCAGGTATCGCAGGCGCGCGGGCCAGTAGTGAGGCGGGAGTGGCCGGCGGCGGGGTGAGAGGCGCGGGCGGGCGCAGCCATCAGCAAGGCAAGGAGAACAGGGAGGGGAGGGGATTCACGGACAAGGGAGGCATCTGAGGGCCCACCTGTCGGCGCTGATTCACGTGCGCCGGAGAAGGCGGCGGCGGCGCCGGGGGCGCCGCGGGTAGGGCCGTTAGGGCGGGGCGCGCCGGGGGCGCTGTTTTTTTTTTCTTTTTAATTAAATATTTTATTATTAAAGGGAGGGGAGTGACGGACCGAGTGAGAATCGGAGAGGCCTTCCGCTCTTTTGAGGAGTAGGAAGAGGAGTACTAGAAGAGGAGAGATATATACTCAGGTTCACCACGCGTGCGCTCTCCCCCTCCCTCTTTTTCTCCTGGAGACGACTGTGCGACCGCCGCCGCCGACCTACGCCAGGTTCCCCGGTTTTCGCCGGGCGCTTCGCCGGCGACGAGCTGACGAGCACCCACCGGTACGCGCAACTCTTCTCTTCCCTTCCTGCTGTGCGAAACCGAGGGCCCAAACCCTAACTTAAGCTATGTGGCTACTTGTCTTCGGATCCGATCTAATTACAACTGAATACATGTAGCATGCATACTAACTTCGATTTGTCTTTTTTTTTGCAAAAATTGTCAGGTGTATATTTGTAAACCTATATGTCCTTTACTGGTTCCGCCCCTGGTTGATTCCAGCCCTGTTCAGGAGTGATGGGGAAGAAGGTGAAGGCTAAGCCCAAGAACTCGCGGAAAGCGCATGAACGGGATCTTCCAGCCTCATCCTCGGAGGTTGGACCTGGTGATGCGGCATCGCAGGATGCAAGCCACTCAGCAGAGGAAGCAGCTGCTTCAGCTAGTGGCCGGGAGCATTGCGGCCACTACGGTCATGACAATGCTCACTTGGACAAGGTCCTCCTGGAGATCTTGTCTTCCAAGCATGTTGCGTCATGTGAGCACTGCCGAGAAGATGCCCCAAGAAAGAAAGGTGGTGCTGTGGGTAAGCAGAAGAAGAAAGGAGGCACCTCCAAAGGCGCTACTGCCAAGGCGCAGGCGAAGGCGGATAAAAGTGATACGTGGGTCTGCTTGGACTGTGGTCGGCATTTTTGTGGTGGTGCAGTAGTGGATACCAAGCCCTATGGCCATGCCAGACGGCATGCTAAGCAGGACCGGCATTGGTGGGCTGCAAGGTATGATGACCCAACAGTTGCTTATTGTTTGTCATGTGAAAAGGAGGTGTCAATTGAGATGCCCAAATTAGAGACAGTTGTTGCAGCAGCAGTGGAAGATAAGGTGGTTGATGCAGAGGATACTGATTCATGGCGTTTGATTAACCCCGATGCTAATGTGATCAAAGGGCTGCCGAATCTGGGAAATACATGTTTCTTCAATGCAGTGCTGCAGAGCCTCCTCGCGGTTGATAGGCTGCGCAGGAAGATGTTAGGACCAGACGTTCGTACGGGGGCCCTTGCTATGTCACTGAAGAAGCTTTTTGCAGAGACAAGTGCTTCAAATCATGCAGGAGGTGCGCTAAGCCCGAAGAACCTCTTCTCAAGCATTTGCTCAAAATATCCACAGTTTAGGGGCTACCAGATGCAGGATAGCCATGAATTGCTCCGTTGTTTTCTTGATGGTTTGCGTACAGAGGAAACTGAAGCACGGAAGCTAGAGGAGGAAGCTTCAGATGCAGGGGTTCCCACAATTGTGGATTCCATTTTTGGGGGTCAGCTGTCTAGTACTGTGTCCAGCACAGAATGCTCACACAGTTCTGTTAAACATGATCAATTCCTTGATCTCTCACTACCAGTTCCATCAAGGAGGCCTCCAACCAAGAGTGTTTCATCACCACCAGCAAAGAGGACCAAACAATCCATACGAGATAGGAATAAAAGCCGCAGATATGGGAAGGTTCCAGCTCGAGCATCTCCTTCAGTAGAGAGTAAAGAACAGATCCAAACAATTGCTGAGCGTAACAATTCCCAAATTCCTGGTTCAGAACTCGAACAGGTAGTCAGCGTCAGCGAGAAAGAGGCTGAGCCCTCTGGATGCAGTGAGTCATGTGGTTCTGTGTCTAATCAAGAACAAAATGCCACTACAAATGTGGAGAATAGCATCTGCTGGTTGGATTATGTCGCCGATGTGGATGAAACAAAATCCGAGATTCTTGATTCTGCAGATTCTACTGGAACAGGACAAATTTGGGAATGCAGGGATGCAACAGATGGTCCCTTGCACCCTCAGGATGATGCTCTACCCAAAGAGCAGATCTTGGGTTCTGAGCACTCAGGCGAGAACACTGTTGATGATGATGCCTCCTTACAGACTGTTATCTTACTTCCTTACAAAGAACTTGGTACCACTGCCAAGGAAAGGGATGAAACCATTGAAAATTCATATAATTCAGAATGTGAAGTTCCTCCTCTAGTTGTTGTTTCTCCAGTAACGGAAAATAATACACAACCTGGATATTGTGGAGATGTGGAGCAAGATGACTATATTGGTCTTGGTGATATGTTCAATGAACCGGAAGTTACTTCTGAAGTCAAGAAAGAAGCTAGCAAAGTAGAAGATATTGATGTAATGGCTTGGAGTAGTAACAGTGCTGATGATGAGGTAGATGATAGTAATGCTCCTGTATCAGTTGAGGGCTGCTTGGCTTTGTATACTGAACCAGAGCTGCTGTCTGAACCATGGCTGTGTGAGCACTGCACTAATGCTGCACGCATAAAAGTTGATGAAAGAAAAAATGTCATGGAGATGACTGACGGAGCTAATGAAATAAAGGATGGTGAGGAGATGATGGCAGGTGGTGATGGAAGAAAAGATGGTAAGAAGTTGATCGTGAGCTGCAGCAAACAGGAGGGCATTGATCAGGTTATGGGAACTGATGGTTGCAAAAAGGACATTGATCAGATTATGGCAACTGTTGATTGCTCTGACAATGTACATTCTGATATGCATTGCAAGGAAGCTAGGTGTGTTAATACTTCTTTGGCTGACCCTCAACAAAACTGTGATTGTAATTTTCCAGACACAGAAAATACTTCTATGCAGAGATCTGGTGCACTCTTCACTATGAATGAGACTGAACAGTCAAGCAATGAGACCAGCCACAAGGAACAGTGTATGGATTTGAAAAGATTAGAACTTGAGTCCTCATCTTTGAATAACCAACATGATTCACCTATCCAATATAATGATGGTCATAATGTGGATATAACCGCTAAAGCAGCAAGTGCACCACTGAGTTGTGGTGGTGAATCCGAGTCTTGCAATGCAACTAACAATGTTGAAGCTCCACCTGTTGGTGATACTGAAGAAGTTGTGTCGAGTAGCCTTCCATCAGATGCACAAAAAACCTTGCTTGGTGCAAAAGATAATGAAGATGCCATCACAAAGAATCAGGGCAGGAGGAAGCGAATGAAGATGGTTGGTAAGGCACAGTTAGAGCAAGATAACCAAAATAAGCAGAAAGATGATGAGACAAAGGTTTTCAGAGCTGCATTGAGAAGAATTCTTATAAGCAAGGCTCCACCTGTATTGACGATTAACTTGAACAGATTCAGCCAAGATTCTCATGGTCGATATAAAAAACTGAAAGGACATGTGCGCTTTAAGGAGATGCTTGATATACAACCATTCATGGACCCAAGGTACCTCTACTTCTGAAAGCATCTATTTTTTCCTTAATGAGTCAACTGTTTTCTGCTTTGCTGCAATTCAACACTACGGTGACATTATCATACAAAATGATAGTAAACCATATACGATTATATTGTACACATATTGCAGCTCTCATCTTTTTCTCAACAATAATGGAAATACACAAGTAAACAGTGACCATCATGCTGAATTCATGTCTAACATGCTTATGTTATAACTTTTTTTTTGCTCGAACACATGTTATAACTAAATTCATGCCATAAGGAAACTTTATGTCAACAAGTTATGCAAGTTGTGCTGTAAGGTCAAAGTAATAGCTATAATGAACTCGACATGCTGAATGCAAGGTTCTTTCCAAAGGTTCTCTACCATCTGCTGTCCTTGCAATGATTTTCTGAGACATTGGGCAGTAACGTGAAATCACAAACAATACAGGAATATTATACTAGCATAAGATTTAGCTTGATATGTGTGATCTGCTTTAGGCTATAAGCTTGCTGAAACAGAAGAGTAAATGTACTTGTGAAAATCCATCCATAGTGACATGAACAAATTAAAGGGAAAGTTCCAATGACCCCTGGAGTAATCCGGGGTGTTCTTCCTCTAGATAGCTTTAGATTCATTAATAAACTCAACTGACATAGGAGATGCTTTTCCACATAATGAGCTGGCATAGTATGGATACAGCAGAAAACATTTTCTTTTCATTAGTTAAGCACAAGATAGCAGTAACCAACTATAATTGTTAAACACCTGAGAAAGCCATGTATAGTGAAGTTGAAATCAATGGAATTGATTGAACTGATTAAGTGATTATTACCCAAATAAACAGGTAAGCTGACCTTTTCAGCATGCGAATCAACAAAATATATAACACCTATTAATCTGTCACTACTTTTTTTTCAAGGCACTTATTCGTTATTACAAATATATCCATGTCCATAATAATTCTGCCATATAAGTATCAAGCTAGCTAACCAATTAGGTTCAGGTTTGAGATATTTTCTCTACTGAAAACATGGTGCAAAAAAGGGTTCAGTTTGGGTTACCCTGCTCAAATGCATGGTTATTAAGCGTCGTCTGGGCGCTTTTCCAATCGAGGCGTCATGCCTGCTGTGACCTCCCTGCATATAGCATCGCCATGGCATGGGACTGACGCCCCAAGAGTGACAAGGTGGCTGCAGGCACAGGGAAAAGCGCGTGGACCGAAGTGTGTGGGGAGGAAATTAGAGGGAGTTGCGCGCGCAGGGGAAATCACGTGCCTATACCTTCTGCTGGAACACGCCCCACCCTGCAGCTCGCCAATTGAGAGAGCAGAGGGAGAGGAGATAGGAGAAGAGAAGATGGCAGCTGTAGCACCTGGAATGCTCCTGCCCCTTCTGCTCTGCAGATTCACAGCTCATGCTTCTGCTCCTTGCCCTCCAGACCTATGCCGTTATGTGTCTATGCCCTGTCGAGGACTGCCTGCTTCCACTTTTATTCGCCTAGGCGTCTGGAAGGGGGTGGGTCGCCACGCCTCACCTTACCGCCTTAATAACCATGCTCAAATGTTAAGAACATATAATCACATTCCAAGATACTAATCTGGCTAATGACAATCCATGATCCCTTTCCAAGACTTTGAATGCTCAAATGTGAAGGGATGAACCTGAGGAGTTGAGCGGCAATCTTTTATATTAGGGTTTCTCTATTGCAGCAACTCAGTGTCAGTAATTTAGATTTAAGTACTTTATCTTATTTATTTGCAGAACCATGTTAATAACACAAAGGGGCTGCTTCTTTCAGGCTTCAAAGCTTATTATCCATCAAAGAAAATAAAATCTCATGTTCCAGCTTCTGATCTTTGTTGACCATACAAATATGCCCACATTCATGTTCTTTTGACTTAGCGTAGTTTGCAACAGAACTACATGCTTACTGCCTACAGTTCAAATTGACTAGGAACTTTTGTGCTGAAGCTATATATTCATGTTTGAGGGCATATAATGGTGAATATCTTCTATTGGTGTCCTAATCAATCTAACACATTAAAATTTTTTTGAACCTTCTGCTCCTTACTACCCAACTTTACTACATTTATTCTTGATGAGGGATATATTCTTCATAGTTTAGTAGCTAAGCCTTATAATATTTACTCCCTCCGTTCCAAATTATAAGACGCTTTGGCTTTTTTAACATTGATTCTATTATGTACCTAGACATAGTGTATATCTAAGTGCATAGGAAAGAATTATGTATTTGGAAAAGCCAAGGTATCTTGGGTTTTAATATCCATAACCTCTGATGAGGTCTTGGTGATCATTGCTTCTTCCATAATCTTCCGATTCTATATGATAGAAGTGTGACATGCTTCTGATTTATCAGTAGGAACAGCTCTTTGAAGCCTTGGGATTGGTCTGTTCATCACTGTTTTCTGTTACCTGCAGATGTAACGAGAACACCACCAGCACCTATCGTCTTGTTGGTGTTGTCGAGCACTTGGGAACCATGACGGGAGGTCATTATATTGCGTATGTGAGAGCTTGCAAGATTGGAGGTCGGCAGCAGCAGAGCAGTGGCTCAAAGTCTTGGTTTTATGCAAGCGATGGACAAGTCAGAGAAGCCTCTCTGGAAGAAGTGCTGAACTGTGAGGCTTACATTCTCTTTTATGAGAGGGTGGGCGACTAAGATAAAATCTGTCAGCCTACTCATCAGTTAGTCAGTTATCAGTGCAAGATCACTGGGGGTAAACTTGGGAGGTGAAGACAACTTCTTTTTGTGGGCACGGCCCAATGAGTTTGCATACCAAGTCCATTTGTTCCTTCGATTGAGTCGCTCCATGGCCCTAGGTGGCTTCATTACCATTCATTTGCTTGGTCGAAGAGATTTTCACAATTGGACTTGGACAGAACTGTTCATACTCCCCTACAGCCGTTACTTTCTCCTTTATTCTTCTTTTTGGTCTTGAAGAACATAGCTGGTGGTCTGGAGATTGGTCAAAATTGGCAGGGCTCTGTTGAATGGTTCATGGTCAACTTGAAATTTTTCTTTGGTATGTGCATGCCCCTAGATTTTGAGTGATGGGGGCACTGTAACAGGTTTAGGATCCATCCTGTAGTTGCAACTATCACAGCTGTTTTCACAACTCATCACCCGAGATTTTTTTAATATATATAAATATTCAGATTCTTTTGTTATGGATTTCCCGCTTGAAATTTTGGTTTCAGGCTTTCATTTCAGCATGGCAACTGTGCAAAAACTCTAGTTTCGATACGTTGGATTGCAACGGACTGCACGACTACGGTGTCCAGCTTGATTGTTGGCTTGCAGCTGCAAGAAGCAAAGCGGAGTGCCGCTTTGACAGCGTAATGCGCAGCGGGGTTACTGCTGGTGTGCTTGAACGTATCGGGTCACTGTATAACTGGAACGTGTATCGGTCACTGTATAACTGAATCACGCTTCCCTGCTGCAGCCAGCGTTGATCCGTCAAAGCTACGGCAGAAGCTGGCGCGCAACTGCGAAGGGAAGAGCCCGAACGCAGGCGATGACCGATGACATCTCGCCGTGCCGTCTGACACACACACACACCTCCGCACGAGTCCATGGCAGGTTCCCATCCCGTGCTGGAGCGTGGACCTTTTTGGATTGGATTGGAGGTAAAAAAAAAAAAATCCTGGACCTGAACGTTCACCGGCCCCGGTCGACGCACCAACCCGTGCCAAACGCCCACAAAAGTAGAGAAACCCTGCCCATCCACGATCCACCAATATGACCTACTGCTAGTACTATCCGTCCGTCCAGAGTCCCATCACACGAGGCAACGGCGGCGCACGACCGCAGGCGCTAGTCGGTCCACCGGTAGGTCAGTCGCCTCCGGCTGCCGGCTGCTCCCGAGTCCCGGCCCCGTAAGGCCTTATTTACTTCCCAGAAAAAATTTTACAAAATTTTTCACATTTCTCGTCACATCGAATCTTTAGACGCATGCATGAAGTATTAAATATAAACAAAAATAAAAACTAATTGCACAGTTTGGTCGAAATTGACGAAACGAATCTTTTGAGCCTAGTTAGTCCATAATTGAACAATATTTATCAAATATAAACGAAAATGCTATAATGTCTATTTTCTAAAATTTTTCGGAACTAAACGAGGCCTAAAAAGAAAGTCCGCGCCTCACGGTGGAAAACGGGAGCGGGGCAGGGCGAAACCGTCAGCCTTCGCGGCCCTCCGCGCGGCTAAACGCGACGCGACCGTCCGCCAAGTGGCGCCCGTAATCGCGCGGCCTGCTCCCGCGTCCGCGTCCGCGCAGGCGCAGGCGCGCACGACGCGACGCGCCTCGCCTCCCAAAACAAGAGGAAACCGGTTGGTTCCTTGAAAACAAAAGAGGCGCCCGAGCGGGCAGGGGTCTGAGGCACGCGGTATAAACTGGGTTAGCGGAGTGGCAGCGCCAACAGGCGGCGTCAGCGGGGCTCCCCTCCAGTCCAGTCCAGTCCCGAGTTGGGTGGCCGCGAGCGCGAGCGCGAGGGGATGGACGTGCGGGTGCCGCCGGGGTCACGGCCGCGGCCGCGGCCGCCGACGCCGCGGCGCGGCGTCACGCTGGCCGAGCAGCTCGCCGCGTCGTCCAACCTCCGCGACCTCCTCAAGCTCCGGGACGACGACGTCGGCAGCGGCGGCGAAGGAGGAGAAGGCCGCCCCGCCGCGGCGGCGAGGCGCCGCACGCTGCTGGACGTCATCCGCGACGCGGACGAGGGCCGCCGCCCTCCCGCCGCCGCCTCGGGCCGCCGCGTCGTTCGCCCCGCGCCGGCGTCAGCAGGCGTGGGCGGCACGGCCACCGCGGCTCCGGCGTCCGCCGCGCGGAGGCAGAGCCAGAGAGTGTCCCTGATGGCGCTGCTGGAGCGGACGGAGCAGCAGCAGTGGACGTGGAAGCGCGCGGGCGGTGCGGAGGAAGCGGCGCCGCTGCCGGAGGAGGAGGAGAAGGGGAAGGGCGGCGGCGTGGGCGGGCGGTGCTGCGTGTGCGTCGCGCGGGGCAAGGGCGCGGCCTTCATCCCCTGCGGCCACACCTTCTGCCGCGCCTGCGCGCGCGAGCTCCGCGCCGGCCGCGGCCGCTGCCCGCTCTGCAACGCCACCATCCGCGAGGTCCTCAACCTCTTCTGACACACCCCCCTCGCCTACTGAGCATCGCATTCTGCGGTTCTGCCGCCGGTGACGGTGCTTCGTGGTTCTTTGTGCACGAACCAATCTTTTCCATCGTTTTGGGTTTTGGCGTTGATCGGTGACGGATCGACGATGATCGATTAGAGAAAGCATTCGGTGTAGATAAGATCTCTGTTTTTCGTTTCTCTTCTTGCTCCATTTCTTGTTGGACTCCAACCAAACACGACATATGTACTACTAGTACCCTCATCATCCTCATCCATGCCGTGATGGATGCACAGCACAGGTGAGCATTCAAGATTCACTGTCCATGGATGGATCGAATTGAATCCTGCAATCCCCAGGACGCCGTGCTATCGCAGTAAAGATCTCTTGGTCCAAACGAAACATGTCCAACCCAGCAGAATATCCTGGCGTCACTGCCCGGAGATTGCGTGATGGTACACGCGTGTCATCTGAAGTCTCGTGCTCCGCCAGCCATCCAGCCAGTGCATGGAATGGAATGACCCGTCGAATCCAAGCTCTCCACACCACCGCGTTCCCTCCGTTCAACGCATCGGTACGTCCAACTTCAAACTGCAGTCTGGTGATGTCACGAGCAGAGAAAGGTAAAGAAGCGACGACGAGTCGAACTGCTGAATTGCAGGCCGTCTGATCTGCCTGCCCTGCCCTGCCCACCTGAACACGTTAGTTAACGTTAGGCCGATTTTGACTCGGCGTAACCTGAACGGCTTTGTCAATGCAAGTCGCCGTAGTGTTGGGCCGTGCGAGCGAGCCCCCAGCTCACAGAGACGAACAGTGCGGATCATGTTGCCTTGCCGAGTTTAGACCTTGTACTAGGGATTCTAGGAAGGATCGGGCCATTCAGGCGCTGCCACGGCGGGCGGCGCCATCTTCGGCTATATATTATTATTGTACGCGGCACGACGCGCAGATCGGCGTCCGTGTAGAGCTTCGATTTAGATCTTGCTGCGGTAAAGTCACCTTTACGGCTTTACCATGATGCCATCCACTCCTCGCCGCCGCGCCGCGCCCGATCAAACTCAAGACCATGGCTGCAATCATCCCGCGCCGTCGAGCGGAGGGACACATGGCGAGCGCGGGATCGGCCGTCGGCGAGATGGAGTTGTGCTCTCAGGCCGGCCCCGATCGACGCGGCGGCGTACCCCGGCCGGACAGACAGGTTTATCCCGGCACCGTTTTGTCTTTGGGAACGGCGACAGCGCGCATGATTGCGACGGCCTGCTCTGCTGCAGCAGCGACGAGCCACAGCGGTAGAGGCCAGAGGCGGACAAGCTCGCATCGCTGGGAGGAATTGCCGTGTAGCTCACTAGCTCGCAAGATTACACGGCCGGTCCGTGGACTGTAGCGCCGGCCGTTGCGGTGTGCCCATTTGTGCCGTATTATTGGCGGGGAGAGAATAATTCATAATTGTACTGTAGTACGCGGGATTGGAAGTGTCATTGTTTAAGGGCCTGCCGCCTGCATGCAGAACGATTCTGCTGCAGTTGGGATCCCATTCCCATGGGTATCAGATTACAATGGCTCCGATCCACATCTGTCGAGTCTCTCTTCATGAGTCGTGACATGACCTAAACTGGGCTTACTCTGATTGCGTCAAATGGCAATATAATAATATGTTCTTCTGAAGAATACACTGACAGTGGCAGTGTATATATATGTATATAGCACACATGCACACGATTAGGGCCAGGAAATCACATTATGCGCCTATAGCTAGATCGGTGGTTGAGCTGCATTGTCCATCTGCATGGGCTCCAGACCGGAGGCCCCATGGTTCATCACTCACTGTGCGTTCAGATGGAGATCGCCTCCGTCTGCACGAAAGAAAGCGACGTCCTCTGCAGATACAGTTCGATCCTATCCACGCTGCCACCCCCACCATGTCTCTTCCACCCGTGGTTTTACCATTCCAAGAATCCGAATGCACTTAGGCCTTGTTGTTCGCAAAAAAATTCAAGATTCTCCATCACATTGAATCTTTAGTCGCATGCATGGAGCATTAAATATAGACGAAAATAAAAACTAACTGCACAGTTTATCTGTAATTTGTGAGATGAATCTTTTAAGTCTAGTTACTTCGTAATTGGACAATGTTTGTCAAATAAAAACGAAATGCTACAGTAGCCAAAAACAAAAAAAATGCGAACTAAACAAGGCCAAGATAGTATATATATACTTGGATTGTTTGGTAATATTAGACCCTGTTTCTCCAACGTCTGTGTTTGCTGCGATCAGGAGCCAGAAACGATGGATCATATTCTGCTGGGCTGTGTGTTTCGCCGGCAGGTGTGGCATTTTTGTTTGTTAAGGCTGCAGCTGCAGCTGTAGGAGGTCATCGTCGTGGATCAAGAGAACGTAATGCAGTGGTGGCTCAGGAGCAGGAAGCTGGTCCCAAAGCTGCTTAGACGTGGCTTCGACTCGTTCTTCTTCTTAGTCGGTTGGACGCTCTGGAAAGAGCGCAACGCCCGCACCTTTGATCGAAGAACTGCAACAGCGCTGGACCTGGCTGCGTCCATCTTCAGTGAGGCGGCCTGCTGGCTAACAGCTGGGAACAGGCACCTTGGTCCTCTGCTTGCTCGGGTTTGAGCAGCTCTTCGGCTTGTACCTGTTGGTTCATTCTGTTTTCGTTTCTCGTTTAGGTTCCTAAGCTGCTCGTGGTGTTGTTGTTGCTGCTTCTAACTTGGTAACCTGTTTATTACCGGATTGTAACACTCTTTTTACTTAATAAAAAACACGCCTTCGCGTGGTCTAAAAAAAATATTAGGCCCTGTTTGGATCCATTATCTGCTAATAGTTAGCTAGCAAATGGTTCATAGCTGATATTAATTGCTATTAGCTAGTTTGGTCCAAGTGTCCAACTAGTGAAATAGTTATTAGTTAGATATTCAACTAACAATTAGCTAAACTATTAGTTAAATTCAATGAGAGAGTTATTAGTAGCTAAGATCTTGTTTGGATCCAATAGCTGATAGTAGTTAGCTAGCTAATAGCATATAGCTAATATTAACTGGCTAATAGTTGACTAGTTATTATCTATTAGCTGGGAGGGTGTTTAGCTGCTAATAACTCTCTCCTTGGATCCAATCCAAACATGGCCTTACACTAGTGTTTACACTCAGCTGAGGCCTGAGCCAGTGCAAATCCTTTTCTGATGAGTGCACTAAACGAGTTCGAAACTACGTTGTCGTACTTCACCAAAACAGATTGCGATGCCCCGTACGTGCCCGGCACGACGAGGAGCTCTGGATGTGGATGATGGTCCCGGCTTTGTAGTTGTTGTCACCACGCAGTTACACACAGAAGACTGGTAACTGCCGATGTGCCGTGTGCGATACTAAGGAAAGCTCTTCCATTTAGGACAATGCTCACGACTCATGAGTCATGACAAGTACAGGCTTGGAATATTTCATCAAAGATACCATCATTCTAATGGAAGGGAGAACCGGAAATGTTTCTCTATCCGTGTATTTTTGGACTACGGTCCAAACGCATTTCAGAAAGATGGCGCCTAGCTAGACAGTCTATATGCAGGGAGAATTGGAAGTGTTCCTCTTGGCTTTTCCCTAGGTACTGTGACCCTTCCTTTTGGATGACACTGTGTGCACATCTTGGAGCTCCACTTGGCAGTTGGTACCAAAGATTGGTCGGTGGTAATTGTAAATTCGAAGAGATCTGTTTTCTGCAGGGAAAACGAAAGACGGCTTTCGGATTTCTGCTTGCGCGTACCTCGCTGCCGAAGAAAGCACAAGTGCCAACCCTGAGTAAACTGCTGCTGCAAGTGTAAAATCTTTGGACATCAGCTTTTAAAGTTCCAAACATGCGACTTATGGTTATCGTACGTTACTCCAATCTTTAGGCAGAATGGCGAGTAGGATACAACCATGACCATGTAATATTGTGCGAGTTGGTAACTTGCATCCTGATGTAGTGATGCGCGAACACTCAAGGAGGGGGGTTCTATAGCGGTGTTTTTTTTTTATAATAAATCAATAAATAATACTTTCTATCACAGTTTTTTTCCCAAGCGAACAGGCTCTGTGTGACGTCTCGGTCTCCCACTCCCACACATCGGATACAGCTACAGCTTGGATACGAGTATATATGATTTGGCACATCCCGAGTCCTAAAAGTTCTGTTCAACTCTACCTGGAACATCACAGCCCATCTTGGCCCAAAACACTTCCGCGCCGCGCTACGAACGAGGCCCGGTTCGGCCATGGGGACAGGAACAGCACCGGAGGGAGAGGGATATCCGCCGCCACCGCGCTCCCACACGCCGTCGGCCATGTCGCAGGGGTCGGAGGCGGGCACTGCTGCTTCTGGGGAGGGCGACGAGGAGAAGCGGCTGCGGGCTGCGCTGCGTCACCTGCAGGTGGAGGCGGGGGTGCTGGAGCGCCTTGTGTACAAGCACCGGAACCAGCACCGCGGCGCCGCCTACTTCCAGTACCTCCTCAAGGTGAGGCCTGGCCGCGGCTCCTCTACACCTCCTCCTGATGAAACCTCCCATCCCGCTGAGCGAGTGGCGAGTTTCTATGCGCGCAGGTGAGGAGGGACCTGAAGCTTCTGCTCGGCGCCGGCCTCGCGGAGGTCCTCAACGCCGTGTTCCCAGTTCTCGCATGCCGCAAGCCGGCCAACACGATCCTCGTCCCCACCAAGTCAGTCTGTTACTGTATTTACGCTTCTTACATATTTCACTTGCCATTGTCTGATTACTGGGCTTGTTTGGATATTCAACTAAAACTTTTTTGATTTTTTCTGAATTCTGATATAGGCAGACTAAGAAGAAACCTGGTGCAAACCACAGCCATCATGAGAGGCTTTTGGGTGTTGCCCGCTTGTTATCCCAGGTGCGTTTTGTGTCTGTTGATCTTTGATTCTATTGGAATCTTGACTTATGCTTAGCTCAAAGTGAGATTTCATACTTTGCCCGTATAAAATCTCAGTCAAAATTTTCTCGGTCCTTTGCAGATGTCTGAACCTGTTATGAAGGCAGCAATGTATCCTTTTTCTTTTGCTTGTTATATCATGTTTCTGTTTAATTTCTTATAGGTCACAAATAGGACTAGTGCACGTGCACTTGGCTTACGTTAAACTATAAATGTCTTGCACGTGCATCATCAATCATCATCATTAGAAAACAAATGTAAATTTCTCTTGCAATTTGAAAGATGTCCAAAGTTCCTTGACCTAAATTACAGTCAGATAACTTTTTTACTTGCTAGATCATTCTTCGTTGATCTTTGCACGGCTGTGTTCTCTTTGCTTGCACGAGTAAGGGTCCTGATCCAACAGGTCAGGGATTTAATCTATAAGCATGGCTAATATTGTAACAAGAAGATTCGGTTTGAAATTGCTGACATGCGCTCTCCTAACACATTAGGATTTAGGAAAGTCACCTTGGAATCACATGCTAGCTAATATTGTTATTCTTTCTGTTTTCCCTACATAGCTTTTGCTGTAGATGCTGACGCTATGGTATTTGTTTCACAGATGTTACTTGATGTTGTGTCAGTATACAATAAGGTCACCGATCTTACTGATAGGAAGCAGGCTGTTAAGATTAGCATCAGTGGAGTGCAGGTATATTTTACTTCCACAGTAGCTATGATGTCATTTTGTATATCATGGAGAAGACGTATTGCCTGAGACCATGTTTTCACTTTTCACACAAACTGATCTTGCCAGTAAATGTAATGATTTCGCTAAATAAATTTGCCTCTTTTTTCTCTCTTATTCCCACAGGCTTTCAGAGAGTACTACCCCTCTATGAATGATGCATGTACAGTTCTGGAGTGTGTATGGGTAAAAGATAAATTCATTTTGCATGAAAAGGTTAAAGATATCTGTCAGGAAACCCAAGTTGAGGATCAGAAGTGCTGCGGTCCTGAATCTCCAATCCAGTATGAAACACTTGCACTGATTAGTGAAGGTTGAAATGCTTTATCTTCTATTCTTCACGATAAATGCATGATGATCCATTGATCTTGAATTCTTTGTTGCTTTTGTCATAATTCGATGACATGCTCATGAATCATGGCAATGCTTGGTGCTTTGTTGCTGATTTTGATTGAAAATAAAGCACCTTAGTAGTGTTATTGCATTGCTAAGAACATAGCTCAAATTAAATATTAAGATACTTCGAATTATTTTACTATAAATTCCCATTGTTCCCAAGCTAGCTGCCAACTACCAAGGTGTGAGTCTGGCTTTTGAGGCTAGTTCATCAATCTTTGGAAGTATGTCACATTAGAGCTTATATTAAACAGCTACAGTTCACACATGGTGGCATGATTTATGGTGATATGGCAGACGTGTGTTCTGATACTAACCTCACATAGCCTGCTTGAATGATAAGCTAACATGGTTCTGACTGAATTGCACCAGGTTTTGCATATTACAGCTATATTATGGAGCAACATTTGATTAGTTATTTATATAATTATAACTTATAAGTTGGTTAATTTGAAAGTAGGCTGTTGCTTTATGGAACAAAACAAAAGGTTTTCAGCAACATTTTTTTATTATTATGTAGACCATGACCAGTTCTATTTTTATGGGTCTATGGCCTTTAACTTCAAAAGCATTCTTTTTAATTCTATTGCCCTGTTTTGTGACCAACTACAGATATGAAAAGTCTAGAAGGAACGAACTCGCCAGCCAGCCAGCCAGACGCTGCTCTAGCAGAGCAATCAGATAAAATGATCCATTGCAATGATGCTGGAGATACTCAGAGTGGGAGGAAACTAGAAAATGAAAGTGGTGCTTGTTCAGTTCCTGACACCCTTAGTACTCACGAGCACCTGAAGCCCGAGACTAGGAAGAGAGTAGCATTTGTCGCAGTTGGAAATCCAAAAGTCACAGGTGCAGACTCAGAAACAAAATCATCAGAGGTGAACAAGAAGCAGAGACTAGACATGATTTCTCCTTCCAACATACAATCTAGACTGTACAACAAATTGCTGGATTGTGATACTAGAGATAATTCCATACTTTAATATGTTCGCTTGTTAAGGGGACGAGCAATAGGTAGGAAAGTGCGCTTGTGCTAATGCATCTCAAGACACGGTTCTGAAGCTGTGTGCACTATCAGAAGTCCAGAAGTTGTGTGCAGTATCAGAGATTTAAATTGTGAGCTGCAAGATTGTTTTGTAGTATTCAGTCACGCCAATGTTCAGCAGCACACTTTTATACAACTGAGTTTTGTTTGCATCAGCAGATTTCTTCCTTACAGATTTAATTATTCATTCATTCATTGTGTGAATTTGCGCTTGCTTATGTAGTTTATTTAAATATTTCTCATGTCAATTTGGGACTATGGTTTCAAAATATTATGTCTCTGCAATTTGTGCAAGTGCTAATCAGCAAGTATAAAAGCAATCACTTGTGTGACTGATCTCTGCAAAGAATTCTGGCAGTTCCAGTGACGACCTCAACAAGAGATCTTGGGCATGCATACGTGATACATATCCCCGTATAGGGTATATATATAAATTAGTGGGTCAAGATTCAACAAGACCCGTTCAGCTCAAGATGGAACATTTCACGTACTATCAGGCTTCAGATCAATTAACCATGCTTCAGACAAGAAAAATAATTGTTGTGGCCAACTGATGAATGAAGATCTGGTTATTGCTATCATGCTATGTACTTTACATGTTCTGCTGCTACCCATCAGGGCAAGCTTGGGAGTGTAACTTCATCAAAGGAGAGAAAGCTGACCCGTCCATTATCCACATGACAACATTTCAGAGGGGTGTCTCTGAAATTATTTTCCACCGCTTCCAATTCAACCCTTGAGGGTGGTTCACCACTGCATTAGATTGGAAACACAATACATCAATGTCTTTCTTATGGGATTATATGTCAAATGTCAAAGTTGTTATAGAAACATGTATCAATAGAGTATATGAGATCATCCTTGATTCCTATGATGCTGGTTTATTCATAAGCTGTGATCCTTGACTTAGATGACATTGTTCTTTGCAGTTTATCTCTTAGCAGAAAATCTTAGACCGCTGTTCGGTTTCATCTATTTATTTCTTTTGGGGGGAAATGGTGAAAAATAGAAAGAAAATGTGATAAGTTGCAATTGACCAACACAAAGAGAATATGCAGGCAAGAAATGATGATTGAACAACTTGACAGCAACTTGGCAAGACAGAGTCCAATCAACTGAGAATCAATCAGGTTCAACTGAGTTCATATAGCTAGCAGATGGGTGCCATTGCAAAATAGATACAAAAGCACAAGAAATCCATTTATATAGATATGGATGCCAGCCACCCTTGGCCTCCATGAAACTCGGCCCATGTGTACCAGTGGGCACTCCCATGTTCCAAAGAAGATATTGTACTAACATTGTATATGCATTCTTATTTACAGATAAATATTTCAACAATTAAAGAAAACCCTGAAATGAAGATAGACCCTATTACCCTAATACTGAAAGATCCACAGAAGATGAATTGCAGAAAAATGGAACTGCATTGAATCTATGAACATAAAATTAACTGAGTCGATGAAGGCGTACTATTACCTTAATAGACATAAGAGGAAACTAGGGGACCCTGCGGATGACTTTTTGAACTTGCTATTTGGTAGATAAACTTCAAAAAATGGAGATATCCCATCAATCTGCATTTCCTTGAGGCTCCATTCGGTTGTTCCGGAACGGGCGATTCTAGGCCTGGAACTATTCCTCCATAGTACAAATTTGTGAAGAAAGGGTTGGGCTAGGAACCAATCCCAGATAACCGAACGGAGCCTGAGCAATTTGGTTATGTCATTGGAGGCTCCGTCAACTTTATTTAAGCTCTGATCAATCTCAAGTATATTCATCTGGGGGGCAATGGTGTCACAAGTACTACCATGCTTCATTGTCCAGGGAACACCAAATCTTCCAACGATATATCCAAGCGATTTCAATTGTTTATAAGCCTGGAAGGTATCCCAGGAGCACCCATAATTTCCTCCAGCAAGCTTTTCATATATGCCTTCAATTCCTATGGTTTCATCCTTATCACTGAGAAGAATCAAGGCACCTCTTTCAGCCAAGAACCTGCATGTTTTCGTCAGACAACAAGCCTTCATTGGCAAACTCGAGTACTTGAAAAATGAAGTCAACGACAAGCGATTCATGCATAATACATTAGTTGTAAATGGCTTGAGAGTTTCACGTAGTGCAGCATTTGTGCTGGTCTGCTGGATACGGTTACATTTCATCGAACAGTTGGCATACGTACCCGATCTCCTCAACGTTGTAGTACAGCTTGCCGGCCCGAGTGACACCGGTGGTCAGCCATATATTGCCCCAGCTCTCCACCACCTCCGCAGCGCCGGTCTCCTCCACCCACCGCGCGCGCGACGCCATATTCCTGTGCCCCCACAGCCACATCCGCAGAACCCAGCGAGGTCACAATCCCACTATCCCAGGACGAGCCAACACAGACGGGAAAAGCAGTGCAAGCAAAACGAAGCCACGCACCTGGACCCTTGAGGAGGCGGGCGGCGCATTGTCGAGGAAAGGGTTGAGGTGATGCAGGGGCGTCCCGGGTAAATATGGGGCCCAGTTCAAAACAATAAGTGGAGGTCTAGTGTCTATTGTCAAAATCTAAAAAAAAAATTAAATATCAACATATTACAAAGACAATGTATAAAAGATTAACTAAATAAAATAGGGATTATACCAGGCAATGATCTCCGTCTGGCGTCCTAATCTGGGTCCAGCCGTCTATAATTGCTATTAGGTCTCGACTCTTGAGCGACGAACAACACCAAAAGCGAGGAATAAGTCTAAGGGACGAAACCACGAACTCACGAAAGGTTACAAACTATGTGAAGAAAAATTACCAACCATAGACTTTTCTAACTCACAATCATGGACTCAATGTGTTTTCTCACGAAGGAAGTAACAAGCTTTTACTAATTATTATATATACTTAGAACACTTAGTAA
>Ga0182004_10000781_pt1 | contig 21084 bp, 15 predicted proteins | sample Sormic07211540_1_FD_120479 | JGI IMG/M metagenome (GOLD analysis project Ga0182004, IMG submission 120479) | Endophyte microbial communities from Sorghum bicolor roots, Mead, Nebraska, USA - 072115-40_1 MetaG | ecosystem: Host-associated > Plants > Roots > Unclassified | place: USA: Nebraska...
AAACACATTCATTCAAATTAAACTTATTTTAAGTCAAATGCATTAGCGTGTGCTTAACAACCTATTATGAAATGCTCATGATGACATGTCATATTTTAGTTCGCTTAACACCAGAGTGTTACACATTTTTATCTCCAAATAAATTTATTAAAAAATTAGATTCAAATATCTATCCAATGATACTAATTGTGTATCATAGATATTGTATATTTTTTAATATATATTTAGTCCAAGTTGTTTGTCGGGAAGCGAAAATGACATACATTTAGGGACGGAGACGGAGGGAGTATACATTTCTAGCCCATGATCACACAGACCTCTTTTTTCCTTCTCTGATATGCCTGTGATCTGTTTCTGACAAGTTTTCTTCTTCTTTTGTGTGATGAAACATGCACATCCTAGTAGTTTCCTTGAATCATCTGTTATTGTTTCAGTATATTTGTACTTAGGAGAACTGTCTATTACTACATTTTACTAGGGAAAGGATCAAGAGGTTTTATTGGTATGATAGCTATAGATGGTGGCACAGCTATATATGCATGTGCAGAACAGAATACAGTAGTAGAAGGCCGCATGACGCCTTATTCAGAAGCAAAAATATAAGGAATTAAGGATTAGACTTGGTCCATCATAGAAACTAGTGCTTTGTTGCCAATGAATATTTCCTGGAAAGTTTGCATTCTTGAGTTCGATTTGTTTGGAAAAAGTGAAAACAATTTTACCATGCAATTAGCAAAAGCGTGACCTGGCATGTCAAAACTTCGGGATATTTTGCCATGAAAAGGTGTGCTCTGTAACCCAAAATCACAAAATTTATACTACCACAACTACAATCACCTTGCATCTTGCACGATGTTTTAGAAACAACTAATGATAACTATAAACCTCCCAGTCACATTCTTCTATTCAGGTGATGTCAAATATCCCCTGCCGATCTTCTAGTACAAGCTGTTATTTTATTTCCTGATCGTTTGTCTTGGTGAATGCTTCCATTTCTATGCTTTAGACGTGTAGCATCAGGGATGTGTCATTTTTTTAAGAACATCCATATCATCTGAACAGTACTTGTTGTGGATCTTTTCACTTTAAACAACTTGCTGAAGACAACATCGAGATCAAGCCAACTTTAACCTGGACGGCAGCATGTTCAGTAAAGTTGCTGAGAGTGCACAAAAGATGACTTTTTTCTATGTGGGTATCATGATTGTGTAGGCAAGTGTAGTTGCTCAATGTATTCTACTAGTTTATGCCGAGCTTGCTTATCACAACTGCAAGTGTGGAACGAATAGAATCTCATGCTGTCTGCATTTTTGTTTGTTCTTCTCTTTGCATGGATTTCGTTCATGTTCACACATGTTTTAGTCCTTGCCACATCCATTTATGAGATGATGTTCCTCACAAGTGAGATTCAAATCATATTTCTGTTTGGTAGTACCTGTTAGGTATGAAACCGAAACCTTATGTGGTACTTTGATATCGTCAGGGGCACATGGTCGGCTGTCAATGGTGGTCCGTTGTTGTAGTACCCTAGCACCACTACACATCAGCATCGTCCTATGCTGAAATGTTCCAGAACCATAAAACAGAACAGATTTCTGTTGCTCCATTTATGTAGTAGCCCATTTATTTTTCCTGTGGCTGTGGTCGCTAGTGACCTCATTGGTTCTATCCACCCTGGCCACATTTATTTGGCGTGTTGTTGAGGGTAGCTGACGTTGCCATTCTCATCCATGCTACCTGATGCGTGGAGTCGGTCTGTTTGATTGTGAAAAACGTGACGTGCTAATTTGTTGTTGTCGTCGTCCATCTCTTTTATTTTTCATGATGTGAATGTGCACTTATTTCCAGGGTTCTGATGGCCTTTCTAAGGCATCAACGGTTGCCGCCAGGGGTGTTTCTATATTGCCTTTTCAGTTGAGACCATCTTTGTTTTTTGCTCTGATTATCTATGGATAGGACTTCGTTTGATCATATTGGGTCAACGCTCCTGCGCTCCTCTTCTCTTTTTTTTTCCTTCTTTTTTTTGGCACCCCATATTTGTACGAGTAGATGACACCAAGTAGTACCAACGGGTGAATAAATTAAGAGAGAATTCCTTGTGAGTCATTATAAAAGATCACAATTCTTTGAGCCACTAAAAAGGTTTGGTGGATTTTAGCGTCATTGCTCTAAATCTTTTTGCCCTTGACATTGCCGTTAGATTGGGCTCTAACGATACCAAACTGCAGGTCTGAAAAGTAAAAAATAACCTTAGGTATAAATATGTCCTTGATTTTTTTAGCATCTTAACAATTTTTATATAAAAATTATCTTCATTTAATTTCGCAAAAAAAATATATGATTTGATATGATTATATATCTTAGAGAAGTTATATCTTTTTTGTACTAAATGAAGATAATTTTTATATGAAAATCGAGATCTACAAATTTCTAGTAATGAGTTTTTCCATTTGAAGTCGTGAAGATACTAAAAACAATTAATAGCATAGTTAGATCTAAGTGTATTTTTGACTTTTTACACCTGTAGTTTGACATCGTTAGAGCTTAATTTTACGGTAGTGATATGGAGGGCAAGAAAAAAAATTAGAATAGTGGCGCTTAAGTCCACCGAACTATTTCAGTAGCTCAACTGTTTATTGGGAACGTGTACTCACTGTCAGTCATGCGGTTCATGCCTCTCTTAAAATACCAGCAGGCACCGCTTTGCTTTTGGATCGTGAGTGTATGCTAAAACAGGATTAGAGAACGCGACGCCCAGTGGGAGGCAAAAGCTTCTTTGCTACCACTTGTGTGTATGTAACCTCGTTAGTATATCTTGTCATCATCGTGTGACCGCCCTGGTATTTGTATCATCGTATGGTGTCTCCTTTAGTCGACAAAAGGTGTAGTGGCAACTGGTGTGTGCGCTTCACTGCACCGAGATACCAACATCTGCATCTGTCTTCCTTGGTGGCCATTTTAATCGGGGTTGCGTTCGTCCAATCTTCTCCCTGCCTTTTTTTTTTTCCTTCTCGCGCGTCTTTTGAACCTTACTTGAAGCATCTTCCTTCCGTCTTCACCTCCTCTTGTTCGTCCTAGGATGGTAGCACGGGCCGAGGAGACGGGAAGCAAGAACTCAAGGCACGGGAACGGGAGCTCAAGCTTGACTGGCGAGTTGCCGTGTTCAGTTCTCGAAGAAAAAAAAATTTCGCGACACGGTAGCTCTTACGTTTGTTTGGGGTAATTATTGTCCAATTGTAGACTAACTAAGGTCAAAATATTCACTCTAAATTCCGACCATACTGTGCAATTAGTTTTTATTTTGTTTATATTTAATACTCTATGTATGCGTCTAAAGATTCGATGTGACGGGAGATCTTAGATTTGAGGGTGGAAATAAACAAGGCCTGAAGGGAACCTGAAGAATGTGAACAAGAAATAACAACAGAGCTGATGAAGACCACGCTGACAGGCTCGTCCTAAGCCTTGTTTAGTTTCCAAAAAAAATTACAAAATTTTTTAGATCCCCGTCACATCGAATCTTTAAACATATGCATGGAGTATTAAATATAGACAAAAATAAAAACTAATTGCACAGTTTGATCAGAATTGGCAATACAAATCTTTTGAGCCTAGTTAGTCTATGATTAGATAATATTTATCAAATACAAACAAAAATGCTATAGCGTCGATTTCCTAAAAATTTTTGGAACTAAACAAAGTCCTAATTATTCTCTAGCTTGACCGGCACCACGTTTGGCTTCCTTTCATTTTTGAACTCTCAACACGTTAAATATTTGGACATATATACAAAGTACTAAATATATATTATTTATAAAACTAAAAATAATTTACAAGACAAATTTTTTAAATCTAATTAATCTATAATTAAATACTAATTATCAAATAAATAAAAATATTTTAATATATATTAAATTTTAACACCACTAACGAAACAACAACCCACGACTGGCTCCCCTACCTGCCTACCCTACTCCGACTCCGAGTGACCGAGTCCACGCTCCACGCCCACCCATGTGCATGCGAGTTCCGATGCGACTGACGGGCACCGGCAAGGCATGGTTGGTTCCCGATCGCCCAACCAGACCACTGCTGGTGGGGGCGGTGGCTGATGGTGCTGGGTCACCACGGCGGACGCGGCCGGCCCACGGGCCTCCTGTGCTGTGCGGTGCCCTGTGCTGCTCCCGCTGCCGGAGCAGCAGTGCATTGACTGCGACTCGTGGATGGGATGATGCCTCCGACAGAATAGGCGACAGCAGCCTCTGCCCCGCTCGGTCCAATCGCTCGTGATATTGATTTACTTATTTACAAAACTATTCACTAATTTATTATAAGAAAAAAAAATATTAATCAAAACTATTTACTAATTTATTATAAGGAAAAAAATATTAATCCACAGCAATAAGCGAACAAAGTCCACGCCATGCTCAACCATCAACCGGTTCTAGTAAGAGTACGCCTGATGCAACGGCATCCATAAGCTGCAATCTGAAATGAACATCTAGGCCGTGTTTACTTTCAAAAAAATTTGCAAAATATGAATAGTAGCGTTTTCGTTTGTATTTGATAAATATTGTCCAATTATGGACTAACTAAACTCAAAAGATTCGTCTCGTCAATTCCGACCAAACTGTGCAATTAATTTTTACTTTTATCTATATTTAATACTTCATGCATACGTCTAAAGATTTGATGTGACGGAGAATCTGAAAAATTTTACAAAATTTTTGGGGAAGTAAACAAGGCCCTACTTCTCCTCACCGTCCAGGCGCTCAGGCAGCATCAGGTGGTGTTGTGTTATTTGTGTTGTGCTAGTGCCACTTCTCGACCTGTAGCAAAATAGGATAGGATAACTTGTTCCATTATCTTTCATCTTGATCCTCTCATTTCAAGCTTTACTAAATTATAGGAGAGGCTTAGGAGGAGCTTCATGCTTCAAGTAGCGATACTTGAGCCCAAAACTATCTCGGTGCTAGATCCGCACCTGTTGTGATCTCGCTAAGTCAAATAGGATAGCTACACTCCAAGTAATAAATAAAATAAAAATAAAGAGAAGTACTAAATTTTAGATGTTGGAAATAGCTTTCCTTCTAGTGATTGTTTCTAGCCGTCTGATAGAATTGTCTTCAACCTCCATCTCTCGTTACAACGACATGGAAGTCACGACTGTTCAACTGTAATGTTGGAAACTTTTCGATAAAATATCTTGGCATAATGTTGGATCACAAGCACATAGGTGTGTGTGCTCCTTCTCTCATCCTTCATACCTAGGTCCACTCTTAGATGCATAGCCAAAAAAACATTATATTGGATTTTCAAAACACGTCTAGATAGAGAAATGTCAGAGCACCACTAGTAGAAAGACCTATCCATGTTGCATAATATATATAGTACTTGAGTATTTTGGAAGAAAAGATAGTCCAACAATTGTTGTATCTAGCTTTTCAAAATAGCAAGACACCTATCCTAGAGTTCTCGCATGTGCCGCTATCCATATGCCTCGCCGCAATGGAAAGGTTGTTGGAGTTTTTTCTTTTTTTTTTGCGTGGGGTTCTATTTTAGAGGTTGGTTAAATCACGAGTTTAGCTATTTATATGTTTATCGACTCTCTTGGAGTTGCTCTTAGGTGGGTGTGAATGTTTTTTTTGGTGAGAGATACTTTCCGAATCATTCGCTCTTGTGTATGGATAGATGAAATGGCTTCAACTTGCCACTCAGATCTGGTGCAACAAACCCCTCTCTCCTATGTGAATGAAGCAATCTGTGAGTGTGACTCACTCAAGCTGTCAAGCAGCTCAAAGTCCTAGCAAAAACCTTTCGAAAAAAGGTCACATGAAAAAGAATGGAACCACGGCCCAGGTACAAACGGAAGAAGATTTAGGAAGACTGAACGAAGTCCAAGCTTAGGCCCGGCCCAATATCCGACACGCACGTAGATAACACGAAATTCCCATTTTCAAAAAAAAACACGAAATTCCCTCAAATTTGCTCAAAAAAAAAAAGAAATTCCCTCGAATAAGAAAAACTCTCCCCCGTCTCGCTTCTCGCTGCTGCGTGCCTGCGGGGACACTCCATCTCTCCTCCACGATCCCGCCTTCCTTCCCCACACCTCTCGCCGAGTCGCCGGCGGAGGACGATCCGCCGGCAGCAGAGCGAGCGCCGCGCGGGCCTCAGATCGCCCCTTTGGTTCCTTGGAGCCGAAAAGCGGGGGCCGGCATGAAGCCCCCGGCCGGCAGCAGCGGCAAGGGCGGCGCGGTGGACCCTTCCCTGCCGCGGTTCAGGTGCCAGGAGTGCCGCCGCGCCCTCGTCGTCGTCGGGGTCGATTCCTACGCCGACAGGCTGCCCGCACATGCCGCGCCCGGTACCCGTGCCTCGCCCTCCCTTCTCCCCCTTTGTTTTACCCATATATATATACTCCCTTCGTACAAAAAAAAATAACATAACTCGCTTTTCGAGAAGTAATTAACAGTTTTAAGTTTGAGTATATCTATAAAAACATACTAATATTTATGATACCGAATAAGTATCAATTAGATTAACCATGGAATATATTTTCATAGTAAACCTATTTATTTAGAGACATAAATGTTGAACTATTTTCTATAAACTCAATCAAACTTGAGCAAATTTGACTTGGTTCAGATTTAGAATTGCATTCTTTTTGGGACGGAGGGAGGGAGTATTATCATAACCGTTGTATTCCATCAGTTTGAGCCCTTTTCTCGGCCAAGATTATGCAAAATATTCTTCTCGTGGTACTTAGACTATGCTCATCCGTAGAGTTATAACTAAAAAATAATTGCTATGTCAATAATGTTTCCAGCGCTTCCAAATTATTAGTTTCATTGGTGCTAGAAGCTGGAGTTGCTTCATACTTGTACTTGCCAATTGGGTTCTGCAATTATGTTGTTCTATTGCATTGGTGCTGGGACCAGGATTAGCATGTGGCTATTTGCCTTGCTTCCTGGGATTCTTTTTTTTCCACAAGTACTATCCACTGAGCGCCCCCAAGACGCAAGTTTGTGATACCGGGTGGCACTTATCTAGTATGCCATTCAATCCATGCAGGTAATCATGCATCTTCTGTTCAGGGCAGTGTTATGGGTGCAAGCAAGATGGACAACTCTTACGTTGTGTTATCCAGGCAGAACAAATCTCAGGGTCCTAGAATTCCCCCACGCCCACCAAGTGCAGCAGCGGTGCATACTGATCCCATCCAATCAACAAGAGCGATAGAGGGGTCATATATAGTGCTTCCACCTCCTGCCGCTTCCATATACAAGACACCTGCCTCTGAAGGAGGTGGTGCGCAGCTCACAGCACCAGGTGTAAACTCCAGTAGCCCCTCTCAGGGAAACAATTCTGGGTTTCACTCTAGTGTTACTGTGCTGAAAAGGGCTTTTGAGATTGCTAGCTCGCAGACTCAGGTACGATTGATTGCTGACTATGTGCATATACTAGTGTGTGAGCATGCATGGATTTTATACTCCTATCTTTAATGTTTCATCTTCTATTTTCAGTGCCTTAGCAGTTATTGCATCAAATGTGCATGTTTTTTTTCTTTCCAAGCGTAGAGAACATTGTAGTTATACATATAGTAACGATGATGCATTTCTGCTTTTTCTAATGGCGTGTGCAGGTTGAACAGCCACTTTGTCTGGAATGTATGAGGGTTCTTTCTGATAAGATGGATAAGGAGATTGAAGATGTTAATGCTGATATTAAATCTTATGAGGCTTGTCTTCAACGTTTGGAGCAGGAGCCCTACAACATCCTCAGTGAAACAGATTTCCAAAAGGAGAAACAAAAGGTGACCGTTCCTATTGAAATATGTGTGGCTTGATGACTGACTAGTTACTGAGGTTAGAAGATGCAAATTTTACTGTTTAATTGCTACGCTTGATGCAGGCCTCCCACAACATATAAGTGGTGATCCCTTTGACTATGAAACTGTTATATCAAGCTGATAAGCTGCACAATATGAATACTTATATTGTGATTTAAACATATATTAGTGCCTATGCCTAAGCATATTTCAGAAATATTGTGAAATAATCGAGCATAAGCTGTCAACTATAAACGCAACTCAATTATGGCACGTAATTTGTAGATTGCAGGAACAAGTGCATATTATTGACTCTGTTGCAAAAGGTACAAGAAATACTTATTGGTGTGTGTAAACCTCTTACGTTTTATTTATTTGTGTGTTCTGCAAATTCAGATTGAAGAAGAGGAAAATAAACTTAAAGCTGCTATTGAAGAAGCTGAAAAACAATATTCAGAAGTTAGTTCTGAGATGAAAGATCTTGAAATAAAGTCTAAACAATTTGAGGAATTGGAAGAGCGGTTAGTATCTTTTCTCCTTGCCATTATTCTTTCATGTTTATCATTTGTATCATTTCTATCACAGAACCACGGTTTATGTACAACATTATACAAAGTTTTAACACCATCTGCATCTTTTGTTTGGCTTCTGCATTTATAATGCTTGAAATATCTTTCATACATAACTAATGTTATCATTTTTTTTTCTTAATTAGGTACTGGCATGAATTCAACAGTTTTCAGTTTCAGTTGGCATCTCACCAGGTAAATTTACTTCAGGCCAACCTATGGATACCTACCTATCAGAATAACAATGCACCAACTTATTGTTGTCATACTTTGAACTTGTGTTCTTGCTGCCCCCTGACTTGTATATATTTTTATTTTCAAACAGACATGTATTTTGTTCCACATCAGTTCCAGGCTAATAACTAAAGCAATATTAACCGAGTCTGTGGTTGATTTCTGCGATCATGTATTTATTTCGCATCAAAAACTTGCTGACAGAAAGCTAATAAAGTATATGCTACATGCATGTTGTCTGTGGTGTTGTTTTTAAAACTGCCTTGATGTTTGGATATACTATCACAAATTTTAATTACTTATCTCTATGCAATATTTTCTTATGCTTGAATAGTTTGCCATCATTCTCTATGACATTCATTTTGTTAATATATATGAAAATATCACACTTTTCAGGAAGAAAGAGACGCAGTTTTTGCCAAGATAGAAGTTTCCCAGGTTCATCTGGAACTGTTGAAGCGTACTAATGTTCTTAATGATGCATTCTATATTTCACATGATGGAGTAATTGGAACAATAAATAATTTCCGCCTCGGCCGCCTTTCTAATGTAGAGGTAATTATACAGATTGCAAAATACATAGATACAATTTTGGGTCACTATACTCAGTGCTTCTGAAAATAATGTACAGGTTGAGTGGGATGAGATAAATGCTGCTTGGGGTCAGGCTGCACTGCTGTTGCATACCATGGCTCAGTATTTCACCCCAAAATTCCAGTATCCTTTTGTTTTCTCTCGGTAGCTATAACATTGATAAGTGCATAGTGTTACTTACAATATTAACTTATTGAAGTGCATAAATTGTGAATTTTAGTAGTAAGCACAATAGAATTTATTCTTAAAGAAATAAATGTTGCAATGGAGTTCCTGAACATTTTCCTAGATACCGGATCAAGATTCACCCTATGGGAAGCTATCCAAGAGTCACAGACATCCACAATAATACATATGAACTGTAAGCTTTCTGCTGGCAGATGTACTTTTTCTCTTGAAGATTGTCTATAGTTTATTAGTACTCACTTTCTTAGGTTTATAATAGCTCTATTTCGTTTGCAAACCTTCTTGCCTTAGCACTGTATCAGGCAGTGCAAATTAATCATGCTTGAGATGTTAGTAAGACGCATTGTTGATGTTCAGGTTTGGTCCCGTGAATTTGTTCTGGAGCACCCGATTTGACAAAGCCATGACATGGTTTCTGACTTGCCTGCAAGAGTTCGCTGAGTTTGCCATAAGTTTGGATAAGGAGAACAATGTTCCACCTGAAAAATCACTGAAGCTTCCCTACAAGTAAGACCTTTTGCAATCTTTTGGTCTCACAATCCTGATGTTTATGTGCCCTGGCTAATCTTGTCATTCATGCCATAGTTATTGAGACTGAACTAGGCATTGAACTGGGGAGGTTTCTGGTTCATGGTTTGATTGGACTGTCGGACCACTGGCTCAAAGTAGTTAAATATTGTATACCTTTCTCTTTCCCCCCTGCGAACTATGCAGGACGGCAGGAGAGCTGCGTGTCATTCATTAAGAAGAATAAAAGATACAAAAGGGAGGGAAGTAAGAAACCATCTCCCAGGCTCCCTCGCGGGGTTTAGTCAAAATACAGCATTCTAGGGAAACACAACCAGCAGCCTCAAACAGATAGCACAGTGGCGTGTGAGAAAGCCTCCTAGCCGTAGGTCTTGTTATCAACTCCCATGGGACACATTTTTTTGTTGATTTGTTAAGTGCACTGCCCTCCGGACATCCCCCCACACCAAGTTTGTGCAACTCAAGCTGCACGCCATGCCCACATGTGGCTCAGAAGCTGTTTTTTCTTCTGGTTTTTTTTTATTCAAAGCCAGACAGTTCGACTGTTTTGGAGCGGGTAATAACAGGCTGATTGCTTAAGTAGACCAGGCCAGACCCTGCAGAGGCTCAGGTTCATGTTTTTTGCAATCAAACCGGTGGTTGGTCTGGTTAGCTATGATTCAGACATTTGAATTTCGTGTTTATGCTTGTGACCTAGTGTTCATTTGCAATCATTTTTAAAGAATATTTGAAATACGAATATCTTCACCTGGGGTGAAATTTATTAAATGTGTCAGGTCTTGTTCCAAGCACCGTCTTTTTTGGTTAGTGTGGTAGTTGGTGTCGAATACATGCAGGAGCCCTGTTATGGTGACGGTAGATAATAAATTGGAAAGTTTCCTGTATATTGATGCATTCCATGTTATCTGCATTGTTGTTAATTAAGATCACTTCATTTCACAGGATTGATGGTGACAAAGTAGGGAGCCACACGATCGTCCTAAGTTTCAATAAGAATGAAAACTGGACCAAGGCGCTAAAGTACATGTTGTGCAATCTGAAGTGGGTTCTCTACTGGTTTATTGGCAATACAAGTTTTGCACCACACTCGGGATCGCTGCACACACAATCTCTGAAGAACAAGAGTTGATGCTGTTTTTTTTCTCGTTGACTGTACATAGTTTATATACTCCCTAGCCGCTGGATGTAGCCCTAGTGACAATAACGACACATTTGATGTACATGTGTTTATTGCTCGAAGTCTACCGTGTTGTCTTGAGGCCCTCGTGCATGTGTTTATTGTACTAAGCCCAGCAACTCCATTTTCGCCCTTAGGTCAGAGTTGGTGGAAGGCCCTCGTGCTTGTCCACACAGCTTAGCAGGATGGAAGGCTGAGCTGATGGGATCAGAACTTCAGAAGAGTAGCCGGCCCATACAATTGGGCCAGTGCACTATGCACAGATGACAGATCAACTGGAATCCATGTCACATGAGGTGCTTCTTCCTTTGTTGGTCTGTGCTGAGGCTCGGCCATGTGCCAGTTTTACGTGTAAAAACTATAATATCCGATTCTTCTGATCCCACAGCACCAGCCAGCGAGTCGCACCAAAGAAGCACGAGACCATCATGTATCCTACATGTGACCCTCACCTTCACCACCACATGTGACTCTTGCCTTCACCCCTCTCCCTACATGTGACCCTTAAACAGCATTTCCTTATATCATCAGCATGGCAAAAACTTCGATCAAAATAAAAAGAAAGAAGCACACCAAACGCTCCATGCCCTGTTCTAGGATATCTTCACAGTTTACGACAGATCATCAAAACTATGGCACAAAATACATGATGCTCTTAGCTGTTCTGTACAAATGACACTTCTGTAAACCTGGGGGCACCGATAAGAAGAAAAAAAGGCTCCCTAATTTCTAAATCTGAGAAATCGGGTAAGACTATGGCTAAGAGAAGATCTGGGCAAAAATGAAGCCATGGTACAAAATTTCTGCGGAGTTACAAAGAGGTGAGGGAGCATGTACACAGAGTTTAGGATTTACTGTGGACCTTGAAGCCAATCATGATTCTAAGGCCACCTCCTACCGGGTATGTACACTCATTGCATGCTAATCATCTCGAACAATCTCGCCCATCATGATCCGGTTACTGTGGACCTTGAAGCCAAGAAGAGAAGGGTCAATCTGCTTTCCTTTCTTGGCCTTCTTCTTTGCGCCCTTACCACCTGGGCCACCGTCTGCAGATTCTGAGGCATCATACTGCAACGGAGGCTTCCTCGAGCTCTTCAGCGCTTCGCTGAAGGACTGACCAGAGGCATCTGGATTGTTGGTGGCTGATGGCATGCTATACACCCCTGGCTCTTTGTTGCTAGGAACACTGCTTTCCATACCCTGGGCTACTGATGCCACTCCTGATTCCATCTTATTCTCTGCACAGTAAGATCATCAAAATTAAACATCTGATATAAAGCAGACATAAAATTTCATGGATAAATAGCATGGTAACAAAAAAACACTTCAGGTTGCCTATAATTGCGCAACAGGTTGCACACTAACATTGTGCTCGTTCAAACTATCACAGAACATACCTATAAGCCACACTCACACTACCCCATCCAGTTTGTAGTCTAGACAGTTTTATTTTAGCAATTGCCAGCTTTGTTTTAAGTGAGGCAAATTCAGCTGATTTTTAGTATACAACCTCAGTAATATTAACCATATCAAAATTCAACAATCCAGAAAGTTTGAAAAAACATACCATCAGAGGACACAAGGCCTGCTTTCTTCAGCCTGATTGCTGAAGACAGATCTGCGGGAACTGACTGAGATGTAGTATGTTGGTTTGTAGAGCGCTTTAGCAAGGAGTGAGAGCTTCCTTTTGACATGCCAGAATCAGACCTGCACATCTATATATTATCAATACAATATAAAGCCAACTTTGCACTCACCTAAGTGAGCATTAAAGAAAATTAACTTGTGCATGTAAAACAATACAATGAACACTATAGAAAAGCTAGTTAGAATCAATGAATCATATACATGTATGCGTTAGCAACAAATATTATGTAGTCAAAACTCTTGTGCAGAAACAACACTTTGCATTAAGGTATATTTATCAGCAAAGCGAAGTCTCACAAGAAATAAAAGTACATATTAGAATTATCCAGTGGCCTAATGTGACAACATCAGAATAAACTGAGTAACATGCCAAAAAGAATTATTAGAATGGTAATTTAGTGTGGTGTGGGCGAATATCCTTTTGAGAAAGATAGTAGATAATGGAGCAGCACATCTACAAGTTTAGAGTAATACCATTTACTAACAGCTTCTTCAGCAAAATCAGGATCATCCCCAGCCAAACTCGCACTAGAACCCTGCTTTTTAACCCTTGTTAACTCACTGACACTCCCAACCAGTTGATTGGCTGATGTTCTACCACTTGTGGTGTCTGGAAAGTCCCTTTGAACATCATCAATTCCAAGAAAATGCTTCTGCTCAAGCATTGATCCAGATCCTGATCTAAGGTTAAATTTTCCAGTGTTCTCAATATTGTTGGGCAAAGTACCCAGATTAGCTGATCCCTCTTGCGCCAACTGCCCTGACTTTGCATAAAGTGACCTTTCTGCAAGAGACTCCTCAAATGACAACATGTCCACTGATCTTAGAGGATTCTCTGCAACAGGTTGTGCAAAGTGATCCTTACGCCCAAATGGTGCTGGAACAGGAACATCAGGGAAACCCAGGGACTGCTGCGATTGAAGGACAAGTTTCTTATGAATCATATCACTCAAATCTTGTTCTGCATTCCTCTCCTTGTTCATAAGAGCTGCCCATGCATGTGGGTTGTCAACAGCAAGGTTCATTTCCACATTCCTTCTCTGCTTCTCCGCTTCAATCTGCAACTGGTTGATGCGTGAAGATTCCATTAGACTGTTTTGCAACTGTCCATTGGCATCCGACCAGTGCCTTTCAAGCCTTCCTATGTGAGAACCAGGAAGCTGTTCCTGAAGCCTATGTTGCTGAGGATGAACCCCTGAAGGAAGCATAGGCATTTGGCCTAAAGGGTATATATCACCATGTGTTTCCAACTGACCAAGTCCATGATGGCGTGCTAGGGCATTTATGACATCTGGGTTTGGTCCAGGACCACCACCAGGCAAAGAACCAGACCGCTCTAGGGAGTGAATACCTTGACCTCCCCTATGCAAACGTTCATGTAAGGATAAGCTGCGGTCAAGATGTTCATGGTGATCAAACGATGACGATCTCTGAAGATTCTCCAGGAGATCGAAACGACCATGTCTCTGATTTGGACTGGTCCCTGCACGGATAAACTGCGCAGGATCATCCATTGGCCAGACCCCACTTAAGTGCCTTTCTTCCTCCCTGCCCTGCCGCAGAGCATTTGCCAATTGTTGAGACTGAAGTTGCTGCTCATGCTGAAGGCCTAAAAGAATTTGCTGCTCTAAAGGAAGCATCTGTCTCTGATTTGGACGTGAGAGAACATCCAACATATCATTATGATGCTCCCTATGAAGGCCATGACCAAATTTTGCTTGAATGAGTTGTTCAATAGCCGCATCATGCTGTCTTTGCAAATGGTGAGGTTGCTGGTGCAGTTCATTTAATACATGTTCACGAAGTAAGACTTGATCAACCATATTTGTTGGTCCAAAATTTGAACCCTGAAGCTGCTGCTGCAACAATTGCTCGAGGATCATCTGTTGCTGTTGCTGCTGCTGCTGTTGCTGTTGCTGCAAAAGCTGGGCTTGCCGTTGCTGCTGTAGCTGCCGTTGGTGCTGCTCTTGTTGGAGCTGGCGGCGTTGCTGCTGTTGCTCAATTTCAAACTGGACTCTCAAAAGATGCTCCACATCAGAAAGCGGTTGATTCATAGGCTGGCGGTGTTGGTGCAAAGAATCAAACACCTGCCCAGGAAATGCACCAGAAAATTCCATATTGTTGCGGGCCATCAGTTGCTCCTGCTGCAATTGCTGTTGCTCCCGTCTGATCTGTTGAAGCAGCATTTGCCCCTCAAAATTCAAATGATGCTCAGCTTCAACCTGAGGGATTCTGCTGGAAATGTTTGCATCATTCATATTGTCTAGCCGTCCAAAGTTTGCAGGCCACTCATCACGCACACTTGAAACTTCATTCATCCTGCTAAGTGGCCCGTGTCTCATGTTTACAGGTGGAATGTCCTTGGGTGCTGTAGGCTTGGGATTTCTCCGCTCATTTACACCAAGTACGTTTGATGAGAGAGGTTGTTTTGGATGCCCTTCCAGCTCAGACCAAAGTAAGCCAAGAGGACTCAGATCACTCTCCCTTGGGATATCATGCTGCGGCAAATTAGCTTGTCCAACCACAGAATGAGGATCATGTGGTGCCAACTGGAAATCTGCACGGTCATTCTCAAGGTCCCGTAGGGATTGACCCATGCTGCTATTAGGCCTCCCAGTGTACAACACTTCTGTCATAAACATGAAAAAAGTGAACATTAAACATGAAAAAAAAAACTGAACATTACCTCAGCAAAAACATAAATAGGATAAATTGGAATTCTGAGCAAAAGAACTAACCTTCAGCATCCTGATTAACTGATTCAGGAATGTGCTGCTGGCGATTAGTAGTATTTGCTGTATCCTTTCCCATTTCCAGTGAAGATAACCAACCACTATGAGAAGGTACTGATGCTTCATGATCACCTCTTTTAGGATCAACAGCATTGCTTTCAGAATTCCAATTAGACACTTGGTCACTCTTCCCAGAGGAAGCAGTAGGAACTGTGGATTCAAATTTACTTTGAGATGATTCCAGAGATTCAGCACTTCCATCACCGGGTTGAGGTATATGCGATTGCAGTTTTTGCCCAAGGTGGGGCATGACTTCAACAAGTGGGCGGAAAGGAACATCATCTGGAGCCTGAGACAAACGTACGGGTAACTCCAAACCAAAGTATCCATCTTCATACCAGGAAATTATGTCAGCACCGAGAAATGGACCTTGCACACCTCCTTGGGGATCCAGATAATATAATGTCAACTCTTCTGGATAATTAGCATGGCCACTCACTTTTATATCCATGTCACTGCTTTGGTATGGCATAGGGGGTTCCGAAGAATGCTCAAAGGATGGTACATCAAACAGAGTGTTTGAATCATCAGGTAGCTTAGTGCCAAGATCATGATCAGCACTTGACTTGATTTCATCCGTTTTCAAACCTTCCCTAATGTCAGTAATCCCATATTGATTGCTGCTGGCATTTTCCTCCAGACTTTTCATTGGCGGAGATGTACTGATGCCAGTAGGAAGTGTCCCTTCAACGTAGAAGGCGTCCTTCTCCGAGATTAAATCTGAAGACCCTTCTTGACCCAACCCAGCAATTGCAAAACTGACTTTGCCCTTGTCATCATCAATACCAGAAGCTGGTTCTGAAACAATTATAGCATTTAGACTCTACCCAATGGATAAGAAGCCATGGATAGACAGTAACATTTGCATTTTTAGATCTATAAAAATCATGGCACAACTAACATCCCACAGTGTAGATATACCTTCGAGATCTTTTGCCCTCTCTTTTTTGTTTCCAGTCCCATTGATTCCTTCACTGCTAATGACTTTACCCTTTCTAATATCTTCCAGGAGAGCCTGAAAAGAAGGCAAGCAAGTAAAATAAACAGAAAAAAGAGACAGAAGAGGTTAAAAATAATAGGAAGAATGTAACTAGGTATTACCTCTTCAACTTTATCCGGTGCAACAAAGGCTAGGGGTTTTGCAGCAGTAGAGAGTGTGATGGAAGGAATTTCCTCCAGTTTCATGTCAGCATCATCAAAGGATGACATCATATTTTTCTGCCTGTATATATCAAGAAGCTTCCCTCTTGGGTAGCAGAAACTAACAGCAGCTTTTGCAGACTTCCCATGCACAGATGGAGCACCGATTGATCCTGCAGATGATGGCCGGTTGAAGGATGCAACTGAGTTCGGGTTTCCCCTGCCTCTTCCAGCAGCAAAACCAATATCTGAGTCCTTAACACGCCCTTTCTCAGATCCAAAGCCTGGAGCAGCACGGTACGTTGCTGTTCCGACAGAATGACTTTCCTGCCGGTGACGAGGCCTCCATTTATCACGGGAATCGGACTCAGACAGCAGCCTTCCTGTGAATGTCTGTTTATCAGCATGGGTTTCATCCTTCTCTGCATCAACCTTCTTGTCTGACCTGGAGTCCTTGTCCTTGTCATCAGGTCCCCATCTTGATGACCATTTTGCATCACGGCGTCCCTCATTCCCCATGCTTCGGGTGGAACCATCATTCCACCTTTCAGATGCAGGAGCTGCACGCGGATCAGTGTTGTCCCTTGCAGAAACATTGTCAGATCGGCGATCGGTCTTGCGATTGTCGACATCCCGGTCCACATCCTTCTTGCGCTCCCTCCTCCCAAGCAGGCTCGTCTCCCTCTCCTCTTCAAGCCAACGAAGACCAGTGTCAGCATCAAATACATTCCTCCTTCGTTCTTTCCTATCAACAGTTCCTTCGAGCATCCTCACTTCCTTCTCAGCAGGCTCTAGGGAGGACACATGAGGCAGTGAGATCTGCAGATGAGCACCCAGCATTGTTAGCGATCAATTCTACCAGCAGTCAATCAACATCACAGTACAGTAAAACGAACACTGAGGGAAGGGCAGGGGAGTGATCACAAACCTTTCCATCAGCAGGTTTGGTGTAGAGCCACTGAGGAGACAGGGGAATGCTGTTATCCAGGTGCAGCTGATCTGTATAGCACAGGGTCAACGTTCAGCAAAACATGGTCGTATCATCCACACAGCAAGGTACTGACGCATAAGCTCACACTCCTAAGCACAAAGACCGAGGAGAGCAACAGCACACGAACACATGCACCCGCACCGCCACGCGAACACGAGCTAGCATCCCCCAATCGAACCCTAGACACTTATACATGGCGCCCGCTACAGAAATTTCTCAACTGCTAAGCAGGCAATCCGAAATGAATCAGGGAGGAACAAGAGGCGAGTAGTTTCGGGTGAGGAAATCCGCACCTTTGGTATCGTCGACGAACCCCATGGCGGCGGCGGCGGCCCTGTCCTCCTCGATCCCAAGCGACAGCCCACCTGCGCGATGCAACAACCAGACGTCAAATCGGGGGCACCCACCAACCAATCACAGATCTGCGCCGAGGGCCAATCCAGGGCAGCGGGCGGCGGCGGCGGCAGATCGGATCTCCCACGGGGCGGGGCGGAGCGCGCAGATCGGGCGGCTCACCTTTGCCGAGCGCCGAGGGTCGATCCAGCTTCCTCTCCGCCATCGCGGCCTTGCGGGATCCGATGGAGCGAGCGGGGGAGTGAGCTAGGGTTTCCGGTGGAGAGCGGGGAGAGGGCAGCAGCTACCGCAGCGCGATCCGAGCGAACGGTGCGAGGCGGCGGAGGGGGAGGGGAACCAGAGCTAGGGTTTTGCGAGCGAGCGAGCGAGCGAGGGCGTCGAGGTCACCGGCGATGCGAGGAGCAGGAGAGGGAGAGGGAGGGTGGCCGGGTTGGGTTGGGTTGGGGCTGGGGCTGGGAGCTCTGGTGTGTTTTTTTGGGGAGGGCTTTTTTGGCTGCTGTGTTTCGATGATGGGGGCGTGGAGCGGGCGAGAGAAGGCGAAGAGATGACGAGGGCCAGCCAAGAGATAAATCGTAGCTTTGTTTTTTAGCGAACTCTTTTTCTCTCGCGAGATTTGTTCATTTCTGTTTTTTTTATTTGTACTGGCAAAATAGTACGTATTTAATTAGTTATTATAGTTGATGACGATAGGAACGTTTTCTGCGTCGTGGCTCCAGTATGGAAAAAACAATTTGCTGTGAAGATGACTTGATTTCGGGCCTGTTTGGTATAGCTCATAACAGCTTCATGAGCCGTTGTGAGCTGTTTTTTTTTTGTCAAACACTTATTTTCCAAAACAGCTTCATGGGTGAAGTTGTTTTTTCCCTCCTCTCACAAAGACATAAGTTGGGATGAAACTGAAAAAAATAGCTTATTGCAGCTCTCTCTCATTTCTCTCTCTCAAGTATGCATGAAGTAGTTTGGAAAGCTATTTTGCCAAACACTTTTTCCAAAACAGCTCAGCTTCATCTAGAAAGTAACTCATAAAGCTATTTTCTAAAAAAACAGTTTTATTAGTGAAGTTGAGTTGTGCCAAACAAACAAGTTATACGTACGACACGATCAAATCAGTTCGTCTATACCCATCATTACATTTGATTTTTTTTATGAAGAATGAGATCAAAATTTCACGTGGTTTTGGATGATCTTTTCTGTTTTCAGGGAGAGAAAGATCCTCCATCCATATGCATTGCAACAGGACAAAGGAGAATCGTATATTTACAGCATCTTAAAAAAACTCTCAATGTCCTTCCTAAATACTAGAAATAAATATTTTGGTAAAAAAACTACCCTACAACAATTTCTCTAAATAGTTAACTAAATATAATCATCTTCTATTTCAGACTTTTTGCTAGCCAAATCTAGAGTGTGCATCATATATAAAAAAAATGTTGGAGAGTGAAAAGAAATAGAAATCAATTTTTATGTAAATGTCTCTTCGAATGATGATTTAGAGAGTGAGATTTATAAAGGCTTTTCGAGATACATTTATTTACAAGTTTTGGAGATTGCTTCTCGTATATGATTAGATTAGATAAGGAAACAATTACAACCACATAGGATGCATATCTCAAAAATGTTTAATTGCTTGTAGGTTTTTGTGTACTCTTGTTGGGGCCTAAATCTGAGTAAACATGGGGGCACGACTTGGCATGGGCTGACATAACTAGATCAAACATGTCTACTAGCTACTTTCTACGTTCTAAATTATAAGACATTAGTGTATTTACTTACTTTGTTTCAAAATAATAAGTCGCTAGCTTTTTCTAGATACATATTTTTACTATATAGACATAATGTATACCTAGATACATAACAAAAGTTATGTATAAAAGTCAGAACAACTTTCAGTTTGGAACAAGAGAGTAGAAAAAATAAAACAACTTAACATTTTGATATATATACTACCTATGTTCTATTTTATCTGGCGCACACTCATTTCAATATACAAACTTTTAAAACTTTAACCTATAATTAAGCCAATATCTTTTTAACTATCATAGTACAGATTTTATATGTTTAAATTTGTACTATCAACAGGTAATTAATCTATATCATAATAGCAATTAGTTAATTAATCTATTCGTTCTATATTACGATATATTTTTAGTTTTTCTAGATATATTAGTTTTTATTACGTATATTTAGATATAGTGTATATCAAAGTGCATAGTAAAAACTGCTAACAAACAAGTCCGTATGTTGCAACGAAAAGTTAAAAACTATCAAAAGTTTATAGTAAATGATGACGAGGAGAAGGATATATCTATATCTGCCTTTTTTTTTCTAAGAAATACAAATTTTCACCATCAATTTAACGATGTAGTTTTGATTAGAAGCAAAACTTATTTTATTAAAATTAGTCAATGGTTCAACGAATTAATTCATGAATTAAAACCTTATAAGCAGTTTGTTCATAATTTCATCTAAATAAATTTGTCTCTACCGTCTGTTGAGGGTTACTATGTAAAAAAATGAAAGAGATCTCTTGTCATAATCATCGACGGATAAACCAATTCTGTTCATAGTTTAGAAGGTTGTTGCTTTGATATTTCATAATAGAATCAATACGTAAATTAGATGAAAATTTAGATGTTACTTTAGATATTTCATAATTGTAGAGATAAATAATTTTCGGAAAACAAAATAGATCTAAATACTAATTATTTATTATCAGTTATGATTGTTATATGGTCTACTAATTTGATGACAAGATATTTCTATCCTTTTTGTTACTTACAAAAGCTGGTTGATGGGATATGTGTTTTTCTATAGTTGAAGGTGTCCAAGTAATATATATGGTACTTGCTGTCGCTCAAGTCTCACTGTCTAATAGCCATTATTGCCTACCGTTAACAGATCCATCAAAGCTCGAACTCTGGGTCGTAATACTGTTAACTGGTGCGTGTGTGTTACTTGCCGCTTTAGTGTCTGCTCTACTTTGGAAGGTTATCGTGCACAGACAGCGCCGCGCGCGCACCCCATCGATTGAGATAGCGTTGCAA
>Ga0182004_10000782_pt1 | contig 21076 bp, 17 predicted proteins | sample Sormic07211540_1_FD_120479 | JGI IMG/M metagenome (GOLD analysis project Ga0182004, IMG submission 120479) | Endophyte microbial communities from Sorghum bicolor roots, Mead, Nebraska, USA - 072115-40_1 MetaG | ecosystem: Host-associated > Plants > Roots > Unclassified | place: USA: Nebraska...
AAATAAATATATATATATATATATATATATATATATATATATATATATATATATATATATATATATATATATATATATATATGGAAATTAGACTACTAGAGCATCATATATTATGACCTAATCTATCTTTTCCTTAATAATAAAGAACCAAAATTTTTGCTAAAAAAAGGAGATCGACTCGGTTATCGTTTATGTTTTTCCATCTTCATGTCCACCTCTTTTTTCTTTCATGATTTTTTTTTTTGGGATTATATGGGCCAACGAGGTCTCTATTCTGGCTCATGACGGAGTAACACTCAAGCCTACAGCTCACGTATTCCCACCAGGCCAGCCGGTTCTAGAGTAGAAAAAAAAAACATTATGTGCCAGCAGTTCTCCGCTAAGCATTGTTTTTTGTCGGTAGGGAAATATATTGTATTTGATTTTCCTTTTCCTTTGATGAAGATTGTATTTACTACTGCTATATATTGGAGTTACCGCGATTTGCATCAAACAACACACCTTTTTTTTATTAAAAAAAGCATAATTTGCAAGTTGCACAAACATCTCTACCCCTGATTATTTATTAATTCACATGCACTTATAATCTTTTTTATTGTAATTTTCATATATAAATATATATGAGGTAGAGTGGGGGAATTCTCTGTCATATCTTTGTCTCTTTTTTTCAAAGAGAGGGCTACGTTGAAAACTGAAATAGGTAGCATTGGATTTATTAAGGATTGGCAATTAAACCACTGCTATGTTGCTAATTATAAGTCATCTATCTTTCTTAAGTACGAGATTTAAATTCAAACAACTTAATTGTCTTGAACTCATGAACCGTACTCATGTGACTTAGATTGCGATGTCGACCAGCCAACAAACGGAGTCTGGTTCTAAAGTTATTAATTAGAACAAAATGACACAAGATATAAATCTTATTGTAACACACGGACATGTTTGCTAGTTATACATATAGGAGAAGAGGATCTAAGCAGGATGGCGAAGATGGATGCATGCAAGTTGCAAGCTGTGAAGCTACATTATTGCCGAGATGATGATGACCAGATCGATCAACTATACATATAAACTGTACTTACGTGAGGCGATGAGGACGACGATCAGTAGGAGGATCAAGGTCGACTTCCTACTAGAGCTGCCCATCATCTTTGCCATCATATATATATCCGCTTGATGCGAAGACCAGTAGTGTGCAGGATCGGATGATATTCTACACCTATCTTGTTCTCATCCATCCTAGCTCTCTGCCTACATATATACAAGGGCTTGTTCTCATCCATCCTCCTCTATGCAAACTTGTTATTAATTACTAATTACTATGGTACTTGTAATCAGTGGCAGATTCAGGATGGGAATAAAGGGAGGGGGGCTAAATAGTGATCATTTAGGATTAAAGCTAGAGATTAATAAAGATTTAAAATTAATTAAATACTAATTTAATGGACAAAATCAGACACTCAGGGGGCTGGAGCCCACCCAGCCCCCCTTTGGATCTGCCCCTGCTTGTAATAGTGGATATTTAATGTATAACTCATATATGCAAAGGCAGTAAATCGAAACATTCTACATATATACACTTGTTCTCGTCCATCCTCTATGCAAACTTGTGATTAGTTAATTACTCCCTGGATATTATTTAATGTATAACTCATATATATGCAAAGGCACTAAATGCTATTTCTGCAATAAAAAAACTTAGTTCCATCCTATAATAAGTGCAACTATAGAATTTTTCAGATAGATCAATAGAATTGACATATATAAAGTTGTTAGTCAAGTAAATCTGCCACTGCACCGTACCTAGGGCACTCTCAACAATACAACTAGTTTGCTAGCTACTCCCACCATCCTGTTTAAAAGGCACAGTGTTTGACATGACACAATCTCCTAAGTGGCATTTTGACCATTCATTTATTTGTAATAATATTGCTTATAACTATTATAGACTTATTGGATACTGCATTTGATTACAAAACTAATGATCATATCAAGTTTGTGTTGCAATAACTAAAAATGTCTAAGATTGTGAAATTTGAATCTTGATACACGTATGCACCTTATAAAGCTGACCGACAGGGCCTATTTGGTTTGGGTGGCTAAAGTTTTAGTTAGTTAACTTTAGTCCATTAAGTCATTTTTTACCAAACACATGAATTAAATGGGAATAAAAGAGGAGCTAAAGTTTCGTCACCAAGGCGGAGCTAAACTGAAATAGATGGAGCTAAACCGAACTAGATGGAGCTAAACCGAACCTTTTAGTCCCATTTAGCCAAACACCCTGACTGAAAAAACTAAAAGGCTTCTTTTGGTCACCCAAACCAAACATCCAATAACTAAAGTTTAGTCTATGGTTTAGCTACTAGAGTTTAGCATAACATTCCAATTTCTACACTACTTAGATGAATGCATTGAAGAGTGTTAAAAGAATAATTATCTTTATATGCTTTAAAATACATTGAGCACAAATAATATCCATAATACCAAAACAATATCAACTACAGTCTTGAAGGATATAAGGCATGATTTTGGGTGGCATATGTGTCATGATGTCACTTGACGTACTCATTATTTAATCTTGTGGACATGAGTTTGATATTTTCCTGAACATAATACAGGTCTTTGAAGCCTTGTGGGAAATGCAGAAAAGGAAATCTTGAGTGGGTTGGTAGTAACATCCTCAAGAAATAATTAGGACTAAACTTGGTGTCCTATGAAAAGTTTCTCTTGTTTCATCACTTTTCATATCGCATGGTAGTTAAATTCTCAAATTAAAAATAAAGAAACAAATATACCAAAGGGCCATTGTAGCTATCTCAGAGAACCCTAAATGAGTAGTCCTAGGGATCTTGGCCAGATGAAAGGAGAACACACAAATGAATACAATCCAACTAACTATGCAAAATTCTATAGGTTTCATGGAACTCCTTACCACAAAGAGGGCAGAAGATGGAAACCAAGACTCTTTCTGTGTCAACAACATTGTAGGAACAACATTAGTCCAAGCTAGGACTCTAGACTCTACCACTATTGCAAGGTTTACTGGTGCAAAGACTATTTATTATCTAGAAGGTAGGGTATAATGGTACATGTCCATCAAGATCACTAGAATGGCATCCTATAGATACCCCCACTTCAACCATAATGAGGTAGGTTAGATATATTCAATTAAAATATATCTAGAGATGTACCTCTCTTTGTATCCACTTACATGAAGCCATCTAGAGTTGATCTTGACTCTAGGCCTAGCTACTATTATTGTGTCAGACCAAGATTTCCTAATAGTTCCATCCATAGGGAATGAAAGATCAGATATCCACATATGGTCAAAATGCTAGATGGATTCCAAATATGCATGAGATATTCCTCCATAGAAGGAACATAAAATCTCTTGCCCTCCTACTAGGGACCATGATAGACCCATTGAAACAACAACAGGCTATGGCCCTCACTCAAGCAACTCCTCACAAAACACACACATGGAAGACGATGATTTTCTATGGAGTATAATGGATAATTTCACTTCTATATGAAGTACCTAGGCCGAGGGCAAGTCTATAGTCCCCAAATCATACTTTTTTGTTGACACGTCAAAGCACCAAGTCTGAATTAACTAGAGTTCACCACACATATATGCACTAATGCATACAATGCAAGAGGACTAGTCCAAAGACCATGAGTGGGCACCCACGGATGTGGTGGTAACCGAGTGGTTGCTCTGTTAAACAAAAGGCCGAGACAGGGGCTAGGAATGCCATGAGGGAATATGCCTAAGATAATTGGATGGTAACACCAGCTTCATAATGATAAGAGCAGGAATCACATAAAGATCCGAAGCTAGGGTCTAGCTAATGAGGGCACTCTCTCCTACCAAAAGGAGAGAAAGAGGACACCCCATGCTTAATAAGCCACTAGGTTAAAGGGGATGAAGAAATTGAATGACTCCACCCAAACTCCCTAAACATGTGCATTATTGGGGTATCAGACTGAGACCTAAAACCATGCATGTCACATTTGCTATGGAGCAATGCTACATGCATTGCATCACAACACAATAACCACACTATGTGTAGATACCGCAGCCAAAGGCCTCATGATGGGGAACCCATATGGCTTTCACTTTCTTTTAGTATTTTTTGGCTACTTTGGAGGTGTTTTATGTTGGTGGCTTCTACAATAGTATCATGTCATGAAGCCAAAGCTAAGGTGAAGTCCTAACAAACAAGAGCTTTAGAGTAGAGAGTGAACACTGCCGAAACTTGTTGCTCATCAAGGGGCAATGATTACTACTTTCCTACCTCGCATAACATCATCCTAAAGAAACTAGTAGCATTTGGATTTCTTTGTGATCCTTTGACTACCATGGACTAGGTCACTTCCATTATTGTTGACATCGATGCGTGAGACAAGAGAGTGCTACTAAAAACTACAACAAACTCATTTAGAGTCCATTTGGATGTAGATATTGGGGGAGCTAGAACTGAATTGGGTTCAATACCAAAGTAGCCATGGTATTGAAATGGCCATATTCGAATACTATTGTTTGGATGACCATTGAATTAGCTTTTGGACTAGCAATAGTAGCTGAAATCCATTTTCTGTTTGGGTGCAAAAGAATGGAATTGAAATATTGAGGCAACGCGAGCATCTGACATTCTGCTCTCCATCTGTGCGAGTGTGGGGGAGGCCACCTCTAGGGGTGGGGAGCCTGTGCACCCACACCTCCTAGATGGGATACCGTGCGATTGTGCATGTGCGCCCATGTGTGGCCTTCTCGTGGCTGCTGGGGTGGGGGAGGTAGTCTAGCGATAATACAGAGTTTAATTTTTGCATACTTGCTAGTGATGTAAAATGTTGTACCCCGTAAAATATTTTAGACCTTGCTTGGATGTAGATATTGGAGATCAGACATTGGAATTGTAATCATGTTTCCTCAATGATGTTGTTTGGATGTACATGGAATTTAGATTTGGCATTGAAGACCCAATTCCTTGGTATTGAACTATAACTGGAAGGGGCACGTCCCAATACAGAGCTTGACCCCTTCGTATTGAGTGGAATTGGACCCTATATTGAGCCTCTTCCCTGAGAGTGAGCGGCGGTGGGCGCGCGCTCTCTTTCCCATGGCTGGCAACCTCCTCTTCCTCTTCCCCATGGTCGGTACCGTGAGCTCCTCTTCCTCTTCCCTGTGGACAACGGCGTAAGCCTTTCTTCCTCCCTTATGGCTGGTGGCACGACATCCACTCGCGTCCTGGCACACCAAGGCGGCGTGACAGGCATAGGCTGCCCACCCCCGATGGTGACTTGAGCAGGATCGTGAGTCTGGAATTGAAATGTGGAGGCAACATGGGCATCTGACGTGTTGCTCACCATCTACGAGCACGAATCATGAGTCTGGGTTACACGGAGGGCACAACCCAATATATCAAAGAATCAGACTTTCTATTGATCATCGGTAGCCGCAAATTGTTCTAACTCATATAGTCATGGTCATGAGTCCGGGTCACACGTATAAAACACGGAGGGAGTGTGCTACAGTTTGAGAAGTAAAAAAAAGCAGGCCAGGCCCAAGAACTTTTCTTTGTCTGGGGTAGCCAGGGAGAGGTGGATGAAGAATAAAATGGGTTTTTGGCTCTTTATTTAATATTAGGTATATAGATGAATTTAACCTTTCGCTATGTTGAGCGATCCGAGGCCGGTTTTTTTCCTTTGTTCTCGTAGTGACAACAATCCTAAATTGTCGGGCACAACTTTATTTGCTGGTGGCGTGACGCCATGGTCTATGAAGGGTTTTCTTTTCAGCGAAATTTCGCCACAATTTCCAAAATTTCGTATTTTTCGCTGAGCTCCGAAAAAAATTATATCGATCAAATTTTTCGATCAAATTCATTTTTAGCTCCGAAATTACTTCAAACCACACTAAAATGACCCACCATATCTCCTAGTCTTATTAAAGCCCTATATTTCTTCACATTTATTTAACTTTCTCACTCACACATTCCATGGCACTAGCATATACAGCTCGCCCACTACTATCAGCCCGCTGTATTACCGGCTTACCGCAATGATATATATTGTGTTATTGCGTTGATATTACATAAATTTGTGATGAGTGATGATAGATTAGAAGTTTATTTTTAGCGAAATAACACTAATTTTTTTTTAAAAAAAAAATCAATTTAAACATATTTAAATTTAGTTTGAAATTTTCAAATTTTTCGAAATATCTTATTTATTAATACGTTGTCGTTGGTCGCCGGCGCGGGAGAACTGAACCAGGGAGGGTGGGGTCTGGTCTGGGGTGCTACAGAGCGGTGGAGACACAAAACCATGGGCCATGGCAGACAGCGCCGTTTTTGCTGCTGTGCGTCCCTGTGTGCTAGGGCTGCAACCGCAAAGTCCGCCGCAACGGCCCTGGTCCCTGGTGACCACCGGCACCGAGGGCATGACGACCGAGGCACGGCTCTCGAGGTTGCTTCGCCAGGACCCACGTCCTCCACCTGAGGCGAGGACAAATGTCGGGCGCGCGGGCCCCACCACCGCCCCCGTCCTGTCCTCGCTCCGCAGTCTCGGCCTCACCCCGGCCGGCCGGCCCCTTCTGTAACGCGAGGCGAGACGCGGCTCCTGATCTCGTCCCCTTTCCATTCCAGAGCAAGAGCACACTCCGTCGTCACGCTCACGCACGCAGTCCGCCCCCCCCACTCGCTCACTCCGCGTCCGCGCAGCCCCCCTCCTCCGATCCCCCCCTGCAGGCTGCAGCCTCTCCGTCGTCGTCGTCGATGGACCACCACCAAGCCCGGCCGACGCCGACGCCGCGGGAGCTGCAGCTGCCGTTGGCTGTGCCGGTGCCCCTGAGGAGGCGCCGGACCCCGCGTAGACCCAGGCAGGCCGCCACCATCCCCGCCGTCGTCGTCCCCCGTCCGGCCGCTCTCCCAGCCCCAGCCCCAGCCCCATCCGCCCCCCGCCGCCTGCAGATCCCGCCGCCCCCACCCGTCGCCGGGGCTGCCGATGCCGATTACCTCATGCTCCTAGCCCACACCGTCGTGTCTCAAGCCGACGCGGAAGCGGAAGCCGCGTTTCCTCGCGCTCCCGCTCCCGTTCCCGCGGGCGAGAAACTTGCCTCCTCCTCCTCCTCCTCCTCCCCGCCGCTGTCCTCGGCCGCCGCGGACGAGGACAACGAGAAACTCTACGACGACGCGCCGCCGCTTTCTCCTCGGGCCGTGGACCTCCAGAACCCGTCGTCCATGTCCACGGACCATGGCCACGCCGCCACCGATGCAAGTGCTGAAGGTTGTAAGAAAGCCGCTTGTCCCCAAGGCAACACCGTCGCCGGCAGCTCGAAAGGAGACCAAAGCGGCGGAGGTATGGCTTCGCCTGCCGACGGACCGTCGCCGATGCTGCAGCTGGGGGACGACGATGAGGAGCTAGAACCGGGCGAGATTCCGCAGGAGAAGCCGGCCGCCGGCTGCGATGCGGATCCTCCTGCTGCCCATGGATCCTTTCTGGGCAAGGAGGAGATGGTGGCGGCGGCGGGGGAAGAAGCCAAGAACATAGCCGGCGGGGAGCCCGCCGCGACGGGCAGCGATGCTCATCGTCGTGCCGTCCCTCCGGTGGTGCTGAGCACGGATGTGGTGGCGGCGAGGGAGGGTAAGGCTGCGACGACAGAAATGTCTGCTGCGGAGCGGAAGAGGATGAGGGAGGTGTTCGTCGGCGGGCTTGGCAGGGACGCCACGCAAGAGGACGTCAGGGCGGCTCTCTCGGCGGCAGGTGAGATCACCGAGGTCCGCATCATCAGGGATAGAACGACGGGGAAGAACAAAGGCTACTGCTTCGTGGCCTACCGTGACGCCGCCATGGCCAGCAAGGCCGTCGCTGAGTTCGGCAATGTGAAGGTCTCGTGTGCTTGTGCTTACCCCAAATTAAATTGCATTGCTTGGATGAATTCTTTTAATTTGTTTTTAATTTCTTGACATATTTGACTGGATGCATATATAGGATATAGGTTCATTATATTACTGTGCACTTCCCGCTCATGCATCAACTCTATGTGTACGCCGTGCTGTGCCTAATCTACTACCCATTTTATGGTAACCAGCAGATATCACATTCACACCATGCATAGATAGATCAGGATATATGATTGATTTTGCGCCCTTTTGAATTTTAATCGTTAATATGGAATAATGGACATAAGAAATTCCAGCCATTCTAACATCTTTAATTTCATTTCACTTTCATGTGATTGATTGACTACTTATCTGTATAATGAGCTAGTTAACTTTACCGACTTGATCATTTTAGTCTATTAATTGTACCTCTTGGTAGTCTTCGTGCTGTATCGGATACTTGTTATTGGTGAAATTTCACCCTTATTTCTCTCCTTGACCGAAAAATGGTAGTTCTTGTGAAATGTAGCCCCTTTGTAAAAAAAAAAATGTAAAATATGGTTCCATATGTACACGCCCTGGATATATGACTACGTTAACATGGCATACCCATGATATATACATTCTTGTCCAGTGAATTATTATTGAGCTTTATTTGCCTTTCTGATCGATCTCCTCGATGCTCCATGAATATTGACTGTTAACCTTGTTTACTTAAACACACCATAATCAGATCTGTGGGAAGGCGTGTCGAGTTGCTCTTCCTGAGGGGAATGAAAAGGCTAATAAGATTGCTCGAAGTGAGTAAATTATCTTCAAAATTCCAACCATCTTGTTATTCATTAATTTCGTATTTAGGAGTTTCTGCATTACTTATAGTTTATCCATCTCAATCATATCGTCTACTATTTCTGTTTAACACAATGATCTAGCCATGTAAGTATATAGCCACCATCTTTTTATTATTGTTCTTGGTCACATTACATGCATGTGCTATATATATGTGTAGCTGGTCTGTATATGTGTAGCAGTCCTGTTTTTTTTTTTTAAGTCGCAGATCTGATGTTGATTTAATTTATCGCTCTACATATTTCGTTTGTCTATCTTTCTTCATCTTCAAAACTGATTGAATAATTAGGGTTTGATACACAGGGCATCAATATTTAATTTATTGAATAATTTTCTTTGTCCATCTTTCTTCATCTTCAAAACTGATTTCATTTATCGCTCTGCATAATTTTCCCCTATTTTCTTTGTGATAAAAGTAAAGGCTACATAGTTTTTGTGGCATCTATTTCACTAGCTAGCTAGGGTTGTATTTTCATTTAAAGGATGAACAACATTGGAGTAAATAACAAGCATATAGTAGAATATAATCTCCTAAATGGTGTCCGATGACTTTTTGTATATTACAATAGTCTTATGCGACAAATTAACTATGCTGCAACAAAGTGTCAGATGTATAGGATTTTTAGATATTTAATGATTGGTGTCTCTAATGTCAGTGGCCCTGATGTGAATTATTTTTTTCTGATCCACCCTAGATAGTTAATTTTCTGTATTAAGTCTGAAGCCCTTCTTTCAGCTGTTTGCCAATAACATGCAAATGAGTGTGATTTGCAAATGGTAATATTATTGGATGGTTCTGCCTTTCATCATTAAGTAATGCCTTTCATCATTAAGTAATTCTGACAGTCGTACATCTTCTTATTTTGGGTTAGTATTGGCTACAAATTCTGCCCCTTAGTACTATATGCGGATTTATCTTTTATGTCATGCATGGTCATTTGAACATATACTCCTCGCTTCGGGCACTAACCAAAAATTATTTCGTTCTTCGCCACAATAACTACGTACTGTTTCCAATCAAAATCCATCAACCTTTAAAATTTTCAATTATTCATGTTTTTATCCCTATTGCAGGAGATCCTATTGTTGAAGACTATAACCGCATGTATGAACAGAGACAACAACTTTCTCCAGTAAGCTATATATACTGCACTAGTATAAAATTACTAATTGATTTTGTTGTAGTAGGTTTAATCGTGTCTACCGCATGCAGGCTGTTCATTCTTCTTATTTCACAAGCTGGGACCAGCATGCTAGGCACGAGAATAACACTTATGCTCTTCCAGCTTCAAGTTTATCTCGATCAATTTCTAAGCTATCGACACATATATAATGTTTTACATTTCAGATCGAGTAATATATTTTATTCTCTTTTCTAACTTTATTTGCATCTTGTGTCTCATCAGCTATGTTGTGCGGCCTGTTGTTGCTATGCCAGCTGGATATTATATCCCCATGTATCATATTAATGGAAACAGCATGTATCTGCCAGCACCAGGTAATACGTCTTGCAGCCTGCTATCTTGTGCTAATCTGACTGTCATCTGGTGATGTTCAAAATTATTTATGATGTGCTGCTCTTGCTATCAGATTTGAGCCGTGGTGGACTGGCCGGACCATCGGGAAGAAGTCAGGTAAACCTTCTCATCATGTGTTCACAGCTTTTTCTTTAAGCAAATGAGACTATTTCAAGAGGAAAATTGATTCAATTAACTTATATGAACTGCTACCTCTTATTCCATTTATTCTGATTCATGTTTCATTTATGTCGAGAACTTGATCAATAATAATTGTTGTTCTTATTCCTTTGTTTAGATGGGCCAATCTGGTTCTGGCAGACCGGCAGGGCAGCCACATAGAAGCTGAAAATAACCAAAAAATGTAAGTATGCCTAGCTTGCTCATCATTGGCTTCACAGCAATTTAGACATGATATCTTATATTCTACATATTGTCCCTGGACTTCCACAGGTTTGCTGTTAATGATGGTGACTTGGGTAAGTAGAGAGTAGAATTCACAAGGAGGCTTGTCTCAGAAGCCCATACACCTGAAAGGTGGTAGTAGGACTTGAAAGATTAATTCGGAGTTGTAGGCATGAGTATCTGTGTATTCTATGTGCGGTTTGTACTTTAGTACATTGCCGTGTACATGTACACCACCGTTAAGATGTGAAGTAGCTTTAGGCATGAGTATCTGTGTATTCTATGTGCGGTTTGTACTAAGTTGCCATGTACACCGTTAAGATGTGAAGTAGCTTTAAATCATCTAGCATCCGATTGATAGAAGATGCGAAGATTATTTGCCTTGTTTGGTAATCACTGGTAATACTAATAATCTGCTTAGATTTCAATTAGCTAGATCTTCAACTTGAACAAATAGTAACTAACAACAGATAATAGATTCATATTCAGATTTTTCAATAAGGAAAAAATTGAACAACAGTTCAAAACAAGTAACAAGACCTTAGGGTATGTTTGGTTCCTTAATTCCTATGTCCTTTTTCTTTGGGCAAGAAATATGTGATCCTTGCATAATCTCAATAATGGTAGTAACAGGAAAACTGCATTTCCGAGCATCACTTGTTATAAAACAAAACACTCCAAAGTTCAGATAGCTAACCAAATATGTATGCTTTATTTGTTTTCTATGACATGCACTCTATTGGTTCACATGTGTGTGTGGTTGATTTTTAATATACTAGCCGCTACACAACTGGAAAACCAACAAGGTGAGAAGTAGCTTAAGCTCCACTAGACTACAATAATCATGCTACTTAATCATTAAAATAGAAAAAACTACCAGAAAATGCAAAGTTTAGTGTATCATGGCCATCTTGGACTCAATGATAACCCGAATTCATCATGCCACATGCTTTAAGAAGTTTCGATCTAAATCAGACAGAATAATTCAAGAAGCACGATTTATTGCATTCTAGTGGAGATTAAGCTATTATTGATGGGAAAAGAAAGGAATGTGCTACACTTCTCTATGATTTTCCATTGTAGCAGCTAGTATTGAATATCAACCACGCAAAAGTCAACCAAGAGGGATCATGTCATAGAAAGTAAATGAACACATGCTGTTGTCTCCAACCAATCCTTTACCTACATTTCCGTTGATCTACTGGAACATAACTAAATCAGCAGCGTAGACCATCAGGGCGGAGGGTGATGTTGGCTACTTGCACTACCACAAAACCGAAATTTCTTGAGGGACATGAATTTCCTTGAAGGCCAAATTGAAACCGCCAAGGAATATGGTATTTCCTTGGTGGTGATAGAAAACAGTCAAGGAAATATACATTTCTTTAAGGTTGGTAAGATCAGCCAAGGAATATAGATATTTTCTTAGCAGTTTCTTAAAAATTGCAAGCAAATACAATTTCCTGGCGGCTGGCAGCCATGGAAATGTTGTGAGTGCCATGACTCATCCACGCCAAAATTGGCCAAGTCCCGCCTTGTTCTCCCGTGTGACCAAATAAGCGAAAAAATTGGCAAACTCCTGCCATGAAGGATAAACCCTAGACCTGCCGCTGCCCCTTACCCATCCAGCACAGACCATAAATCCCCCCTGTGCCGCCGCCCCAACACACCTAATGCCCCCAACACAGACCAACAAATTACCCTCAACAAAATCTATTTACTTGGTGGTTAGTCAGCCCCAAGAAAATAAATTTCTTTGATTGCCAACTCATTTTCTTGTCTGCTTGGCAATGTGTCGTGTGTCCATGTTTTCCTTGGCGGGTTGGCAGTCAAGAAATTTTTGCTTGAGGGCTAGCCGCGCCATCCAAACTTGGCGGTTCATCATGCTTGACGGTGCACCACCAACAAACATTTTCTTGGCGGGTTTCCTATATTCCTTGGATATGGTTTTTGGCCGCCAAGGAAATTCCATTCCGTGGTAGTTTCGCTAGATAAAGGATAGCTAGGGAGAAGATCATGTCGCAGCCAACACCAATTATCCATGTCCATCTTCAGTCTGATCTGATGAAGCCTGCATCCAAGCAAGAACGAAATATATCGAGCTGCCTGCCGTTGGAGTACAACCAGGAAGGCAGTGGAGAATCTAGATCAGCAAATCGGACGGGGGTGCGCCTGTGTTATATATAGATGCTTATACTTGAGCCATAAACATGGTGAAAAATTGATCTACTCAATGGTGCTCTATATTTTCGTGGGTCCATCTGCACCCACAACATTCTATATATCTCGCCACTGCATGAAGGTGCACACGGATGTAAGAGGCTAATTGCTACCCTTTGGGACAGTTCCAAGCGGCAGCTGATGAGCTTATCACACTGAAAGAGGCTTCAGACTTGGGAGGATTCAATAAATAAAGCAATTGACAAAATAAGCCCATGCTAGAGCAGTGTATCTCCTTGCCTTTTTGCATTGATTCAACCCTAATGGAAGTTATGACCAAGCCAGCTTGTGAATTATATACATTATTGGTGCATGAATAAGCAGTGAAAATAAGAAGCTAATTCTCAGCCGGAGTCTGACTGTGGATGGTGCTTTGATGACAAGTGATGCTACTGTGTAACTGTGCGAGTATTAATTCATGTTCCATGATACTACTTCCAGTCATTAATCGATCAGCATACGTCAGTCGTTTTGGAACAAACCTAATAAGCTGGTTGCCTATATTGTTTTTGTTGTACTGATGGTTAGAGCTTAATGCTTCTAAAAACTGCTTGGACAATATAATGGAGGGGAGAGAGCCCAGTTTGTTCACTATTGTAACGTCCCGCCTCCATGAGGCCGGACCCGCTTACATCTAGCAGCTTTTCTAAGACATAGTCAGTCCCCACAGACCAACTAGTCTTTTCTGCACACTCCACGAGGCCGGGCCCGCTTACATCTAGCAGCTTTTCTAAGACATAGTCAGTCTCCACAGACCAACACTAGTCTTTTCTGCACACTTTGTCCTCACTCGTGCGCACCCAGGAAGTACTTTCCGGTCGGTCACCCATCCCTAAATTGCTCTAGGCCAAGCACGCTTAATTTTAGAGTTCTTTGGAGATGGGCTTCCGGAAAAAAGTTACAACTTGTTGGTATGAGTCTCCTATTAATCCTATTAAGCCCTGGGCTGGGTGTTACATCCTCACCCCTTAAGAGATCGACGTCCTCGTCGATCAACCCCAAGCCAGGAACGTCCCCTCTTGGCCACGTCCGTGCATCCAGTGCCAGTGCATGTGCCATGCTGTGTGACCACTCTAGGTCCACACCAGCCATGCACACCATGCCTGCGCAGCTGCGACACACGCGCCCGTGAAACCGCGAGAGTCGGCTCTGATACCATTCTGTAACGTCCCGCCTCCACGAGGCCAGGCCCGCTTACATCTGGCAGCTTTTCTAGAATATAGTCAGTCCCCACAGACTAACACTTCGTCTTTTCTGCACACTTTGTCCTCACTCGCGCGCACCCAGGAAGTACTTCCCGGTCGGTCACCTATCCCTAAATTGCTCTAGGCCAAGCACGCTTAACTTTAGAGTTCTTTCGAGATGGGCTTCCGGAAAAGAAGTTGCAACTTATTGGTATGAATCTCCTATTAATCCTATTAAGCTCTGGGCTGGGTGTTACAAGTATCCTGATATGTGAAGCACAAGCAAACAGAGATTTAAGTCCACTACCCTAACAAGCAGTAAAATACTATTACTAGAGCTCACTACTACAAATTTGGGCATCACGGTCGGCCTCATCACTGCCGGATTTGGGTGAACCGGCAATGATGTACTTTCACTGTCGGTTCTGAGCTTGAAAATCAGAAAATGCTTGGGGTGAGTCAAAACCGGTGGTGAAAGACCACATCACTATTGATTTGTCGTTGGCACCGGCAATGACTTGACGGCCACTTATCACATCCGGTTCTAACCAAGAACTAACAGAGATTTGGTGCTACTGTCCGTTCTACCAAAAACTGACGGTGATAAACTGACAGTACAAAAAGGATGCAGCCGTCCTCTCCTTCCTCCTCTCTTCCATCCCGAGTACAGAGGCACGTGTTTGGGCCCTTCCCACCATTGTTGTGGCTGTTCTTCACCATGAAGCTAGCCCTTGGATTTGATGAATGGTTTGATCTTTTTGCTTTAAAGTTAGTAACAAGCATCCACTCTTTTGATTTTGTTGCTTAATTAGCGTTGTTTTGATGGCTATATTGCTTGATTCTCATTCGAGTTCTTTTTCCATTCTAGAGAGCACTTTCAATTGGACATTGTGCAAGGCTTTCAAGCAAATTATGAAGAAACCATCATCCAAAAGATTGGTGTCTATGAACCCATTTAAATTAAATTCCTAGTTAGTTACATGGTGGTTTTGATGATTGTTAGTATATATGTGATGCTATACATAGTTCTTGTTAAGAGTAGAGTAGATTCTTTTACAATTTTGATGAGAAAATTATAATCCATGTGTCACCTACCAACACATTGTTTGGAGGTACATTGTTGTTCATGATCAAGTCTCTCATGTTAGTTTTTTTTAAAAAAATAGTGTCTCCATTTTTATGTGCCACAAGCCAGCTGTGTTGCTCAAGACATCACTGCCGGCTCCACAAACAAACCGGCAGTGTTGTTAAAGCTATCACTGTCGACTTGAGCCACTAGCAAGTAGTATTCCCTTAAGCAACATAGCTTGCTCGAGCCACCAGCCGACAGTGGTGGCTTGACCAACACAACCGGTTTGGGCCACCAAGCAACAGTGTTGTCTTGACCAACACAACCGGCTTGAGCCACCAACCGCGAGTGTTGTGTTAACCATCACTGTCAGCTGGAGTCAAGAACCAGTAGTGTTGGCTTGCGCATCATAGTTGGCTCGAGCCACATAATAGCAGTGTTGGTTCAACTTGATACTGTTGGGTGATGCTAGGAACCAACAGTGTTTGGTGCTCAACACTGGTGGTTCGAAGTACCGGTTCAAAGTATCGATAGTGATGTGAGCCTCCCATCACTGTCGGTATTATCAATGTTGATTCAAAATCCGCTAGTGGAGGCTGGTTTTTTGAACCAACAGTGATATCCTGGTCTGGGGTAGTGGCTAATATACACCTACGAGCTGCAAAGAAACATTATATTTGATTTTACATATGTATGTATATGATGGCATGCGTGAATCATGATGCCTCTAAAGGAGTGAGGTCAGACCGGGTGAAATCACAGGATGTACATACACGCGCACTATTGGTGCATTTGACAAGCAGTCATCTCTTTCACGCCATTCAGCGCCAAATGGAACTTGATGTATGCCATCCTGATCATGCATACGTCTTCACATCAGCCCTTTGTCACCACATGTCTGGTCTCACATTGTTAGCATTCACGTCTCTTTTCTCCCGATTGCTTCGCACTCTATCAGCCGAAGCAGATCAAAATTTGAGAACTGTTTGGCCAGCATGTAAAATGTAAAAGGCTCACATCGTCCTAATCTTTACTGTGTTTTCCTGGTGCTTTCCATACGTAAGCACGTACACAATGGTATTGTGGTAGACAACCATAATATATATGCCTTATATTCTTCAAAGCATGCATATATGTGGCATGCAATGCAAGAAGTAAAGCAGAAACCCAAACTGAGCACAACCTTCCAAGACTTCTTGTCCACGAACCAATATATATCAACCATAAAAGGGACTTCATGTGCTAATTTTCTTCGTCTCATTTCACATCAGTAGCATCTATATATATACTATTCATTCTGAGGGAGCAAGTAAATAAATACAGTTATAAATCGTGAAGAAAGAGTATTTTCGACCCCGTGTTGCTCCTCCCCAAGGGCGACTCAGGCGGCAGCGGCGCCCCTGCACTCAAGGCCCTCCCTCTGCCCCTCCCATCTTGGCCGCTGCTAAAGCTCGCTGCCGGAGCTCCAGTGGAGGGCAAGGACAGCGGTGGTAGGGCATCTCCCTTCCTCTCCATCCCTCTTCCTCTCTCTCTCTCTCTCTCTCTCTCTCTCTCCCGGTGAAGATTTGTGTCATCGTCGTGTTCCTCATGGTGGTGGCTGGCGGCCCAGATCCGACCTCCCCGTGGGTGGATCTGGCTCCCTACTGGCTAGACCTGGCTCTGGCGGCGTGCAGGCGCGCCTAGGGTTCTGGCGTGGCCCCTAGGGTTTTGGCATGGCACAAGCTCTGGCAGATGGCGATGTGGTGGTGGCCAATCTCCACGTGGGGGTGGTAGCCCCGGGTGGCTGGCGGTCGGATCCTTGAATCCAGCGACTGGATGGACAAGTACGACGGATGGGGCCGCGTGGGGGGCGGTCGGTTGTGGCCGGGGGGCTAGGGTTGGCGGGTTGGGTTGTTGGGGCTTCTACCTCCACTTCCTTGGCCCCCTTCTTCCCCTATCATCCCCTTCTTCCTTGCCGCAGCCCTCGTTTGGCTTACTGCTGGCTGGCTCCGACTGGTTTTAGCATTGATTCTCCTCTTCGGCATGCTTCGTCCGGCTTCTCTCTCGGCTGGTTGGTTTTCAGCTCCACCTGGCTCTTCATGACCCGTCACTATGATTGGTCGGGGCATCGTCATGTGGCTGCGCTTGCTGCGAGGACGCTTGTGGTATGCGTGGTGGTGTCGTGTGTCGGCAGGGATGCCTGCATTCGTCACTGGCGCCTTCCTTCATGACTGTCTTCATCGCGGAGGTTGGTGGTGGTGCGGGAGTGAGAGGTCATGGCAAAAGCCTGGACGACAGCGTCTGCGGACGTCGCTTCCTCTTTGGAGGCGTCCTTCTTGTACCTCTTCCCCTGTCTTTTCTTGGATTTGTAGGTGAAAACCTTCCCTTGTGGGCTTGCGACGTCGGTGTCTTCTGCGCTATGTCCTTCTTGAAGGCTTCATGAGGCATTCTTGCTGCACGGTACTGCCCCTTTCTTGTTGCCTGGTCCTGTTCGTGCGACGTCGGTGTCTTCTGCCTAGTCCTGCCCCTTTCTTGCTGTCTAGTTTGGGTCGCGTTTCGACCAAGTTGAGTAGTTGGCTCCGTGTTGTTCACCGGAGCATTCGGTAGCGGAGTTTAGTTGCGTAGTTGTCGACCACGCTGCAAGTGGTGGCGTGGGTCATGGTAATTGCTCCAGAGTTGTTTGGATCGAGGATGGCACTCCCCTCAGTTATATGTTTTTTCTGACTCAGTTTCCAGTGAAAAAACTGGGTTGGCACTTGCCTTTTTTTCTTTCTTGGTCTAATAGAAATCGCGGCAAAGCTTCTGCCGCGTCCTTTCCAAAAAAAAATCATGAAGAAAGAGTAGGTGATCGACGAGTGTTCATGTAAGAATACTTTCGTAGCTGAGTCATTTTTTAGTGGTTGCCATAAACGATGGAAAGCAAAGCTAAAAATTACTGAAAGAAACCTGCAGGCCTCTACCATCATGCGCATAGCTGGTAATTACTTCAAGAATTGAGACAAATTAAACTCAAGGTATGTCATGAGAAAATATATTTTATTATTAGTGCCAAACCACACTGATTATTTAATTTTGGATTGATATATACTTGTGAAACATGTGCTGTGCACAAAAGCTAAGGTTCAAGAGCACTTCCGCCTGTAAACCTGAGCCATTTTCCAATCATAGTGTACCCCAATACCCCATTCCTGTAATCCTGCCAAAGACACATTCTCGTCCATATCACGATGGCAGCCGAAGATATCTCCAAGAGCTCTGTTTTGGTTTGCATCCCACCTTTATTAGCCACACTATTTTACCATATTTTATTTTTGCGAGGAGACTTCTGTTACCATCTGACAGGGATAATGCATATGATGATATGCTATATTTGATATCAGACAAAAATAATTATCAATCCGTAAGGTGCTGTAAGATATTTCCCCATCATAAGTTCAGGCATGTTTGTCCCCTGCACGATGTTGGGAAATGCTAAGGAGCCCTCTAAGTACGGCCAAAACAAAACGTGATTAATAAATAGCACCATTCTTTGTTGACAATTGGAAATAACGATTGTGTGGTCACTTTTCCAAAAGTACCTTGTTATCTAATGCTTCCCATTTTATCATATGATATTTGTTTTCATTTCCAACTCCTTCCCAAAAGAGAGTTTGCTTGTAATCAAGCCAAATCTTTGATGTATCCCTTCATACAGTAAACCAATAGTGTTTGATTGGTTGCTTGCATTATGCTTAGACCTTATTTGGTGTAACTTAAGCCAGCATAAACATATTTAGTGCCTTGGTGTTTGGTTGTTCTGCAAGCCATATTTGATTAAATTGTGTTTGCTTGTTTACATTTTGTTGCATGTAGTCACCTCCATGTTTTAGTTGTGGTCTCATATATTTAGTAGAGGTATGGAAGATGAGAACGAATATTTCGGTTTTTATGTGTGCATCGGCTTGTACAGAACTACATTGTCTAATACGACCAAATTTGGCATACTAGCTAATGCAGTATTTGGACCTGTTTTGAGCATTATGCAATCCATCAAATAAAAAAACTTAAAACTAAAAAGTTATAGATCTCATTGATATCTACAATTATTATATAAAAATTATCTTCATCCGATGTCATGTCGAGAGTTATAATTTTTTGAAAGTTTGGTCTTATCACACCACTCCTAGTGGCACGACAAGACAATACTGTCACGCCAATGGGAGTGGTGCAACAAGTTTTTCCATGTCAGAAACACCATCAAATGTGTCATATCTTACCGTGACAATGCATGTGGCACGACTATGTTATTTGGTCGTGCCAGCAGGACTGGCGCGACCAAAGGGACTATCTGATGCAAAATATTTTTGGGGGGATTAATATTAAAATATTTATTAAAAAGAATAGATATAAAAATCTTTCCTATCAAAGGCACAACGAGTTTCAGCCCTATTGTCCAACTTATACGCTGGCACTATATTTCAGCCTATTAAGTCTGATCTTGACCAATTCAACTTCTTTGATATCCTTGACTTGAAGCCACTTAAATGGGTCCTTACCATCATGATCTTGACTAAGAGTTAGTGATGAGGACATCAGTCCTTCAAATTCACCTAATGATCCTCCAAGCACCATGCAAGGTCCAATGACTATAGCTCGAATGTGACAATTAAATCTATAGGTAAGCTTGTACTTAAGCAATCCTTTTTATAGTTTTGTGAATAGACTGCTACCTAATGTTGTTATCATGCGTAGCAATATTGAAGAGGGTCATGAAGTACCTAGAGAGAGGTATGGAGGTGGAGAAGACCAGCAAGTACATCCAAGTCAAGCAAGAGCTTAGTCTAACTCGAGTTTGAGTCTACCTCGGCCTCTAAAACCAACCTATAGTAAAATAGATGTATAAGGACTATGTTTTTTATGATCTACATATGCATGAAAAGATAATTTCAAAATCTAACCAATAGCGTTAGTTTCACCTCCAAATTCCACTAGATCCAACAGGAATCATTGAAACAAGTTAGTATCCAGAATCTGCTAGGATGTTGCGCCACTATCTTTTTGTCCATTAGGTTTTGTATCATCTTTTAGCCCATTAAGAAAGCATCTAGAGTTTGCATGCCCCCAAACACTACCGTCAATGCCCAAGTTAGTGTTTCTCTATTGCTTAGATCAATCTGCCTTCAAACAGTCACCATCATCAGCTGTGAAACCCCAACTTCATGTGCTTAATCATTAATATGAATTGTAACTTTGATTGAGTTTTGTACTTTCAAGTTCTTGCTTGTGTTATTTGTTTCACATGTAGGTAGGGATTAGCCTTCTTAGCAAGGTTAACTATACTATGACATGATTGATAACTAGAGGAGACATGGTGTTAGGGTTACAGGTAGGGATGCAAGTTTAAACTATTTTGGGTCATTGGGTCGACCCAAAAAATTGACCAAATGAACTAAAATGGCATTTTTGTAGTCTAAGGGAAGTGGAAAAATGAACTAGAATGGCATTTGACTATAATTAGTTAGTTTGGATACCCACTTGCATCCCTAGTTATAGGGTTTGGGTATAGTCTGAAGCTAGATCAGTGTGTTACTCTTTGCGCAAATCATTATTTATCACCATCTAACAAAAGATCATGAACCATATCCCCATTAGTTAGCCTTTTGTGCATACAAATGCTTTTGCTTTGACTCCCTCAAGATGAATGCTTTGAACCCCCCCTTCTCCCGAAAGTATGGCCAAAGCAGCAAGCCTCCATTCGCTCTATAGTGTAACTTATAGTCTTTACAGACATCCTTTGTGCCATACTGAAAGCCCTAGTTTGGTTTTGGATAATTGATGAAACCCTAGTACTAACCTCTATACCAAGTGTGTAGACTTAATGAGGTTGGTACATGCCAAGTGATGGAGCAAGTGATGATCATGGTAATGATGGTGATGACCATAAGATGATCAAGTGCTCAACTTGGAAAAGAAGAAAGAGAAAAACAA
>Ga0182004_10000783_pt1 | contig 21068 bp, 13 predicted proteins | sample Sormic07211540_1_FD_120479 | JGI IMG/M metagenome (GOLD analysis project Ga0182004, IMG submission 120479) | Endophyte microbial communities from Sorghum bicolor roots, Mead, Nebraska, USA - 072115-40_1 MetaG | ecosystem: Host-associated > Plants > Roots > Unclassified | place: USA: Nebraska...
AAATATAGACGAAAACAAAAACTAATTACACAGTTTAGCTGTAAATCACGAGACGAATCTTTTGATCCTAGTTAGTCCATGATTGGATAATATTTGTCACAAACAAACGAAAGTGCTACAGTATCGAAAACTTTTCACTTTTCGGAACTAAACAAGCCTTACGCAGTGCAGTCAAAAAATATTGCAATCACGCAGTGCAGTTTTCCATGACTAAGCGACAGAATAGTATGCAGTTTTTAATGTCGTGCACCACGGCGAAAGGGACTTTCGTCTGTGTTGATTCCGTCGAAGATAATAGATGGAGGCAACGGTGCTTAAAAATCTTTATTGATTTATTTAATGATAGTCACAATTCGTTATACTATTATTTTGGATATTTATATATATGAAGTTTAAACGCTAAACGGCTTGATCCCATAGTTTTAATCAAGTGAGTTAAAAGTATACATTTTAATTTTGGAAGATGATAGTGATAATCATATAAAGATTGATACATTATGCATAGATAGAAAATCCTTCTATGAGTTACGTAATTTAAATCTTTTCTGCCGTATACTTAAATGCTATATTTATGCTACTTTTTTCTGATCTTACCATTCATGTAATAAGTGAACAATGCAAATGGATGCTCGTATTTTCTAGATTTATTCTAGGATTTAACGACACTATGCTTTCAGTGTTAGACGACGTGTTCGTCGACAACGAGATGCCTATGGTGACTTTGTCAATTTTGAGATTTGTCGGTCCAATTCGGTTCTTCAGAGGTTCTCATAAGGGAGGGTGTGTGTGCGTGCGTTTATAGGGATGAGTGTGCGCTTGTGTATGTGAGCGTCTATGTCTGTAACTGGGCCTAAAAAAACTTTGTCTTGTTCAATGTGCCTAAGGTTAGAGAAGAATACAAAAAGAGTTATGGTTTGTTGGTGTTTTACCACCTGTGGGCCTGTGCACTTGATCTCTACCTTGTCTTTACAAACAGGACACATTTGAGCAAAATACCGAGTTTGTTAATTCCTTAAAATTCTACAAGTGAAACTTCTGAGCTTGTGAACATGCACTCTAAACAAGATGCCACCAGCTTCCACCATCAATTGTCTACTTTAACCTACTGGCCAAGAAAAGTATAAGGATATACAAAAGAATAAGGGTGACATCATAAATCACCATCACAAGAGGTGCAACCATTGAGGCATCTCTGGATCGAAAGATGCACATAAGAAACGAACAAGACTAGACAAAAGTCCTGTCCGGAGGACTTAAAAGTCTAAAGCTTTGCTGAAAAGATGAGACATATGATCAAGAGCAAGATCATTCGGTCGTCCACTCGTGGATAAGACATATATCCGTTTGCAGCATGCTCGGAGGATCACTCAACCTCTCAACGTTCAACCATAACAACATTTAGCTTGGGGAGAAGCATCCCCCATGTATCCAACTAAGTATTCACCTCCCTTTTAGTGTTACTATTTTATAGTTTGCTATATATTTGCTAAATAAATAAAAAAGCGTAACAAACAAAATAAAATTATATATATATAGTACACCCTAGCTATAGAATATTATTCTACACCGCAAGCCAAAACTGAGCAGAAAAAATATTGAATACTGAACAATACTACACCTAGAACCACGAAATACTGAACAATACTGAAACGTGAATACTGAACGATACTGAATTCTATTCAGTATAACAGTTTAGTGTAAAATAGTATTCTACACCTAGGGTGTAGAATAACACTTCTATATATACATATATTAGTAAGGTGTGATCTTAAATAAAAGGTGTGTCTAGTTTATTTTTAAGAGTTGAATAAAATACAAAGAATTCACGATAATCTCTTAAATGGAAATGATGAATAGTTACTTTGTTGTAATTTCTTTCAAGTACCTATTTTTCAATCCCGAATTCTCCCAAGTTTTGGATAATATTACTTTGACATAAGGACTTACTTTGAACTTGAAACTCATGGGCACCACATATGCTTGATCTAAGTCTAGGTAATTGATGGATATGATATGAGAAGGTTTGAGCTGCTATTTATCTTGTTCCTAGTGACTAAAATTCTAGAGATTTATCTTTTGAAAAAACGCAAAAAATTAGATGATGAGTTCCTATATGACAAATCTTGAATTCCCACTAGAGTCATACATGTTATTTATGCTAGAAAAATTTCACATATATGTCGCTTGATTTTGAATTGAGTTTTGTCAAGTTTTGTTGATGCCTTATGAGAGATTTGTCATGCTCTTAAAATCAAGATCACGTACACACCACCCACATATGCACTACTCCTACACAGAGGATAGTTGCAAATATGCCTTCCATTTAGATCCAATCCAAACAATGTTTTACTCCTACACTAGGGGAGAACACCAAACATATTCTCTATAGAATACCCCCTGAATAATCGCTCAAAGTTCTTGTCACTATCTTTAAAAGTTTTGTTGTAGAAAAAGATATATGAGGCTGTGCAAAAGTTATTAAAAAAGAGTTGAGAAAAAATGGACAAGCGTCCAAGATATATAAAACTTTGGGTACTTAAGATGCTTGCCTGAAAAAAGTGATGAATAAGATAGCCCCTGTTCTCTAGCAAGAGTTTCCAAATTTTAAAAGAGTGACAAGTTTTTAAGGAGCAAAGTAGAATTAGATTAGCCACCATATATATCCACCTCATATATCCATACATGTGCACATTAAGACCGAAGTGAAGGCTAAGAAGCCCTATGGTTAAAGGTAATATGGGTAAGTTTGAATGTCAGATCAGTTTATTCTAATCTGATGGAGAACTTTTGATTGAACATATATGTACTTTTGAGGCATGAAAATATTGTAGCAACTCCTGATCCATTGCCAAAGTTAAGTTTTGCTAAGGGACTAAAGCTTGAGGGAGCTTGTTGACGGTAGTTAACGCTAAAATTTATAGTTAAATAAACATGTATAGGGACATATTTGAAATCACTAATAAAGGTTTAGGGTTTAAACTAATAAACTCCACAAGTTTTGGTGAATCTATGATCTCTACAAGATTTATCTAGGAAATCACTAAGAACGATCTAATTATAAAAAGAAACGATGGAATTCCACTAGGAAAATTTACGTGGGAAGGCTCTAGAAGGCAACCACCAAAGATGGGCATGTTTGGTGAGGGTCGGCCGGCCTGTCACGGTGTTCCCTCGCCTTCTGCTTCTAGAAGCTTCCTCCACTGCCTCCTAGGATGCATCTCCACCATACTTCAAAGTCAGTTTGATCCAAGGGCTCACATTCATCCCATCGGGCTATATAAGGAGACCCCTGCCCCCCTCCTAGAGCGGTCCCAAAACTTAATTCATATTCTTCTATTAGAATCAAGAGAGGGGTCCCATGAATGGATCTACCTCCTAGAGCTAGCGATCAAGAGAAGATTAGATCTCCATAGGATCTAGTCTTATGAATAGAAATAGAGAGATAGAGAGTGAGGGAAGAGTTTAGAGGAGGTGCCGGCTTGTTGGTGCTCCCTCTATGGTTTGTACTTTAGCAGATCCAAGTTCTACTTGAGCTTGTCTTTGATAATTCTCTAGTAATTAACTTTTGATATAAGTTTACTTTGTTTATATTGTTTAATTTATTTGACTCTTTTGAGTGCTTTATTCCTGCACTATAGGGAGTAGAGTATTAATCTTAAATGTAGGCATGGTGCTTGAGCTAGGTTAATCATAAAAGTCCACTATTTTTTGGATTTTGGTGGTAGATCATAGGTGTGACAAACCTGTTGAGTCCTGTGTAGTCCACCATTCCGTGAATAGGATTGATAGGTTTATTAGTGCTTGTAGAGAAGAAATTTCATATATTCTTTATAAGACATCCGCCTAAGTTGGACAATAGAAATACCCAAGTTAGAAGTAGAGGACCCATAGTTATCCTTTCTATGCTCCTACTTATCCTAACCTTGTTGCTACCCTTACTTATCATAAACCTCTATCTAGTTATTATCCCTTTTGTTGAGTTAGATCATAGTTAGTCTCACACGTTTCCCTATGGATATGATATTTAAAACCTCTGAGTTAAAGCTACAATGGTATATGTGCACTTGCGGATCATTCTCTGTGATTATTCTATGTGCATTAAAAATACCAACACGTACCTACAATGATGCAAAGGTGTAATCACTTACATGGCAAAAAGGGTGATTTGGATGAGGTCAAGGTCCTTGCACCACAGCAGACTATGCATGTCATGGAAGACATTAAAACCTTCGAGTTAAAGCTACAATGGTATATGTGCACTTGTGGATCATTCTCTGTGATTATTCTATGTGCATTAAAAATACCAACACGTACCTACAATGATGCAAAGGTGTAATCACTTACATGGAAAAAAGGGTGTTTTGGATGAGGTCAAGGTCCTTGCACCACAGCAGACTACGCATGTCATGGAAGACAACAGAGAAGTGGAGACTGGCGGTGGCCATGGCTGGGCTCTCCGACCTCTGCTTTGATCTAGGGATCAAGTTCGTGGATCTAGTACATCTTCGCTTTGGTTGTTCGGTTAGTCCTGTAGTCGTCTCCTCCCGCTCTAAGTTTCATCTTGTTGTAAGTTTTGGACGTTCGGCTGCCCGTCTAAATGTTGACTTTGTCGGGCTTATTCTCCAATCCTGTCTTTGTGGATTTGCAAAGGATTTTAACATTGTTCATCTCTCGGGTTAGATGTTTAAATTTACAGTCTCCTGCAAAAATGTTGGTTTTATGATGCGCAAGCTTAGAAGCTTTTCTTGCAAACTCTTTGCCATCTACTTCTTCCTTTGGGGAGGAGGGGGTCTGATTGGCAAAGAGAGTTTGATCTCTGGGTTGCTGAACATGAGGCAGAATGGAATTTAGTCCGCTCTAAATCCTTTAGGAAGTCTTATGCTAATATTGTCAAAACTGGTCAAGGTCCTAAGAATTTAGCTAAATCGGTTTTTCTTTGTTTACAGTACCCTGCCAATTATCACAAAAATTTCTTGAGTTCTTCACCTGTTCATCGGCCCAGGCTTTCCTCCCCCTATCGTAATTTGAATTTGAATTTGGGAGAGCGTATTCTCTGGGCCACCCCTCGTTGGACCCCCAAATCTACACCTTTAAAGAAGCCCAGCAGCATTTCCATTTTGGGGCCTGCCCCTCCTAGACTGCAGCCACAATTTGCGCCTCGTTTTGATCCAACTCAAGGTCCATCTCTCTGCTCCAGATGCTTGGGCCCTGGCCATTTTAGAAAGGATTGCCAGGGATCAATTAGAGGAATCCATATTTGATTAAGCAACATATGCAAGGTAAGTATGCTATATCCTTGAAATACCTTCAGCTCCACATAAGCATTAGTTATAGGGAGAGAAAAGAGAAGGTATGATACTAATCTGCCTTAGAGAGGAATCCATAAATACTATATATGAGAGACTTGAAAGGATCATACAAAGGAATCTCTGAGTTTTATTTTGAAAAGTTGTAAAAACTCAAAGAGCTAGAGACATAGTGCTTGACTTAATCATTCTACTTTTCAACTGCCCAAGACCCAAGTAAAAGTTATAATCCCCACAATTTAAGATAATATGGGTAAGTTGGAAGTTGAAATAATTTATTCTAACTTAGAGGAGAATCTTTGTTTGAACATTAGTGTACTTTTGAGGTGTGAAAGCATTGTAGCAACTTCTGATCCATCTTATTCAACCAACTATTGTTTGCTAAGGGACTAGCAAAGAATAAGCTTGGGGGTGTTTGTTGATGGTAATTAACTCCAATTTTTAACCGCTAACCAATCACAAGAGAGACCTAGATGAACTATAAAGAAAGGTTATAGGGGTTTATTCTAACGAGTTTCACGAGTTGTGGTGTTCTCACTTGTCTTGCATGATATCTAATATTTTACCATATAAAAGTATCTCAAGTGAAGAATCTAGGTACACCATTGTGGAGAGCTCATCGATATGATCAAGAAGGATATATCATTTGCCATATTTGGAGCACCAGAGAGAAGTCATCTATGGATACGACCCGAAAGACTCTAGAAGACCCTAGAGCCATCATCCATTACAAGATCAGGGGCTAAACCGACAAGATTCCATAGTTCTGCAAAATAATCTTTTCCAGGAATTTATCCAGAAGATAGGAATGAAAAGAATCCATCCACGACATGACTCATTATGCAAACAGATCGGAAAGGGACACTAGAAGGATAAAGAAGACACTAGAAGACACAAGAACAAAGCGGGAGACCGACGGCAGCCAGGTGGGGCTGACCGGCCCCACTAGCCAGGACAGCCGGCATGCGCCCACCTAGCAGTCTCCTCTCCTTTGCGTGATGGTTTCCGACCAACCTCTTCGACGTATGTTAACCCTTGTTCTATGTCGGTTTGATCCAAGGGTTGTGGTTCATCTCACCAAACCATATAAGCAAAGGCAGACCCCCTGGAGGCATCAATCGATCAATCATCAATCAATCAATCCCTCATAGTCATTTCTTATAGTCCAGTTTAGAGCTCCACCAATTAGGGCATAGCTAGATAAGAATAGGAATAGAGGAGTCAAGTATCATCAATCAATCCCTCTTGTATTCAATATTGTTAATCTATTTGAGTTATTTACCTTCTAGTTTATTGTGTTTATCTTCTAGTTCATCCTTTGTTCTTCTAGTTCATCAATTAGATCTTTTAGTTCATCTTGTTCTTGTTCTAGTTCATCTAGTTCATCGTCTGAAAGGTAATAATATGGCTAGAGGGGGGTGAATAGCCTATTTAAAAATTCTACAAGGCACTAGAGTAAAAGATTAATATAGGAAAGAAATTTTGCTCTAGCTCTATAAGGGTTGCAAACCACCTATCCAACAATTCTAGTTGCTATGATCTCTAGGCACAAGCAATGGCTATGTCGCTACTCTCTACAACTAGTTCCAACTAGCTAAAACTCGGATCTACTAGTTACAACTAATTTGCAAGAAAGTAAAGAGGTGAGTGATAAATATACCGATGTGTAGAGGATGAACCAATCACAATGTATATCAATATAATCACCGGGAGAATACCAATCACAATATTGACACCAATATTTTTCTCCCGAGGTTCATGTGCTTGCCGGCACGCTAGTCCCCGTTGTGTCGACCAACACTTGGTGGTTTGGCGGCTAATAGGTGTTTCACAAACCTAGCCCAACAAATGGGCAGCGCAAGAACCTATCCACAAGTGAGGTAGCTCAATGACATGAGCAATCCACTAGAGTGACTTTTGGCACTCCAACGGGGAATAAGCCCAAGAACCCCTCACAAATATCATCTTGGTTGCGGGCGGACACAATCACCAAATCCCCTCACCAATCAATAAATCCACAACCGTCTAGGTGACGGCAATCACCAAGAGTAATAAGAAATCAACGATTGCAATCACAACCTAGTGCCACAAATATGAATCACAAATGCATGAACACTAGGGTTTCCTCAACTCCTCTCACCAAAGAGAACCAACCATGGGAATGGAGTGGAGAGGGAGGAGATCCTCTTGGAGCTCTCAAATCAATCTCTAGAGCTTGCTCTCTCACTTGAATGGAGCACAAATCCTTAGGAGTGAGAGAGGAGGAGAGAGCTTTTCTTAGGGTTCGTCAAGAGATCAAGAATGGGGAATGGATTGAGGAGGAAGAAAGAAGGGGTAAGACCCGACCTTATCCTCTGCCAGCCACTCATCCGACCATTGCAGTAGCCCAATCTCATGAGAAATTCCAATGCGGGTAGGAAATAATTCTAGGCAAACGCACTTTTGACCGTTGGCGTGGGTGAACTCCAGTATCGAAAAATTTATAGTGCGGGGCAACTAAATTTCCAGCCAAAACTCTTTGTTGCACGCACATGACCGTTGGGTGCGAGTAAATCTGAGCTCAACCAGAATTTCTAGGTAGGGCCATGAAAATATCCGGGTAGAGCAGGGAAAATTCCGATCGACCCCTCTGTGTTGCTAGCACTTACACTAGAATATCCAGGTAGGGTAGTGAATAACTCTGATCGACCCCTTGCTATTTAGGCATGACTACTAGCTCGTTTTTCAACTAAACATCCCTTTTCAAGGTGCTAACTCTCCCATGAAGTACCAAAATAATTGAGCACTTAAGTTAGCATTTTCACAAATAATTTTTAGGGATTTCTCAAGTATTCTCACCACGTCACTAAGCGAAACAAATGTATGCAAGAAAGACTCACACTTAGTGGCACTAGATAACCATTGCAATTAAAGATTTCCCCTCTTTATTGTACGGTTATCTATCCTAAATCCACTCACACCCACTTGGTGTCTTGAGTGGCAAAACAAAATGGCCCTATTAAAAATACCTTTGCCTTGAGCCCATTTTATTTTTCTTTTTCTTCTTTTCCAAGTTGGAGCACTTGAATATTATCTTTTGGTCACCTCCATCACCATGACCATCATCTAGCTCCATTACTTGGTGTGAACCAACCTATCTTTGTATTTTACTCATGACAAATGTTAGTACACATAGGTTTCATCAATTATCCAAAATCAAACTAGGGCTTTCATATCATCTAGTTCACCGTGTTCTTGTCTAGTTCATAATTCTCCTCTAGTTCTCATTCTAGTTCATGTTTGAGTTAAATAATTGATATGAATTGGTATAATTATATATTCATAATTATAATGTCCATTGCTTACTTTGATTAGCTTTGTGTTTATGCACATGTTTGTATAGCATTCACCCTTTGAGGTTAGGGATGGGTGGTAGAAGTTGTGTGGCGTGGTGCTTAGACAGTGTCTATTTGCGAATGCACCCTATGTTCCGGGCCATGTGGTAGATCACGAAGGTGATAGCTTTGTTGAGTCCTATGTAGTCCACTCCCTGAATATAGGACTAGTAAGACGAAGTTGTGGGGTCATGTCTTGCTATGTTCCTAACCCACCTTAGCAATGTCTCTTGTGTATGGATCTAGGTTAATTCATGACTATGATTACTAAATATAATTGCACTAGTTAAGGTAGCTCAATGAACTATAGTTAGAATAACCCTAGGAGTTAGTCTCTATTTTCTAGTTCTTTCTAGAATCACGTCTAAATGAAAATGTTCGGTGGAATCCTTTTGAGATATGTTGACTTGTTATTAATTATTAATATGTATGATATGATTGATCCCTGTTTCGAGTATTGATCTAGTGGAACTCTTATCACAAGTGTAAGATATAGCTTTCATACCTCGAAGTGTCTTTCTAGTGGTAAAATTATAAATAACGATACCTAAAACTTTCTTGGGTGAAATGCTACAACAGGTGTATTTTATCTGTGTGCTTGCATATAACCTTTATTCATTTTTCTATAGTGTCATGATCATAAGTACAACTACATCTTTTGGTATTGTGTTGGGGATCACAACCTGACTTAAGCAAGGCTAAAAGATGTCCTGACTATTTCTAATGCCTTTACAAGGATAGAGTTTAAATTTCTTATTTGTAATCATATTAGAAATATCAACAATATCCATGCTTACATCCTTGAATTCTAGGACTTCTTCTAACTTCACTTTCCACCAAGACTGTCCTGTTTTTATTCTTAGGCCTGACACTATTACATTCCTTAGCAGTAGGAGGGGATTCAAGTGGGTCCACATCAGTGACATCCTGCTCCAGGTTAGGCTGAAGGCCCAGTGTCAATTCCTTCAAAGGGCATTTGCTAGGTAGAGAGAACCCAACCTTCTGAGTATTACTGATATAGGATATGAGGGGTTTGCATTGGATTAACACTTTGGCCTGGTCAAAGTGCTTAGGTGAGAGGAGGGTAAAGAAGAAATTCACCCAGTTCTGGGGGATTAGGAGCTGTGGCACACTAGTCTCTTTGGAAGGGGCAAAGAAATTAGCCCATGGGCCAAGAGGGAACTCAAAGGGAGTTTTCTTTGCAGGCAGGCCCATGGTGACATTATCTAGTAGCACCATACCCACGTGAAGATTCTGAGGCCCAATCTAGTCTTCCTCGAGTGCTTCTTCTGCTATCTGCTGCTGTATTTCCTCATCATTCATGAGCTCGTCATCTTGAATTTCATGATGAAGAGCATTCACCATGGTATTGTTCAAGACTGCGATGTTGACTTCAACATTTTGCAGATCATTAAAAAGTTTAGCTAGCTCGTCCTAGACAGGGACATCAAGATTTTCCACAACATTTTCCTCCTCTTTATTGATCGGGATTTCATTCAGATTCAGAACCAAATTGTTGTTTTCTTCCTATTCTTCACCAGCTTGAACATCATTCTGCCCCACAAAACCATGACTTGGAATGCCCCCATCAAAACGACCTTAAGCACCATTGTGTCCACCATTCCGACCAGGGTGAAAAGCTAGAGCGTGGCCAACATGCCCAAAGCCAAACAAATCAAAAGGCTCGCCTGGGGGAAGTCATCACATCCTAGAGCCAGGTCCTTGTCCTGTGGCAGCCCACCAAGCATGTGTCCCTGCAAAATTTCGCTCTGGATGGTCCAAGATTCGCCCTAGAAGTTTTCCCCTTCAGTCAACACTATAAGCCGAGGAACTGATTCATAATCAATCGCATGGGCTCTGACTAAGAGACTAGAGAGGTGGCGACTATCATCAACCCAAGAGATCACTCTGCCAAAAGAGCTAATGGTGTTAACCACAAAATCATCCTCTCTATAATCTGGTAGATAACCTAAAAGCATTAACGAACACTCTCTGTTGAAGTTAATTGCACGCCAATTACGACCTCTATTATGGTCCACAAACGTGATGGAAATGTCCCCGGACTGAAAAGGACTATCCTGGATCAACTGATATTTATCATAGGCATTGTTGAACCTAACATAGGTCTGGCCCAGGTGCGTGGGTTGCATATTGGAAAACTCAATCTAGCCAGTTTTACTAAGAGTAGCAAGATTGAGTTGTAATTGTTCTATTTTTCATGTTAATGGCTTAGAACTCATGATTCCCAAAAAAAAACAAATGAATTAGAGATTAGATTCCTAATTACTTTATTGTTCCACTCATTACATAATTTGATTCCAAAATGTACTAAACAAATAATATATATATATATATTTCAATGCAATGTCGGGCATGTTTACTCTTAATATATATGGTTCTAATCTGTTTGGGAGTTCTCTACGAATCTTTTGCATAAACTCCATCATGGAGCAGTTCTAAAAAAATCTAGAGTTTCTGCACCTCTTTAACTTAGATGCTCTAACAACTCTATCATTTCTCCTAGAGTAGAATTTATGGAGTTACATCTATTTGGCTGATTAACGTGAAGTACAACAGTTCCATACGTACCAATATAACATGCCATCTGAGTTAACTTAGATGCTCTAACAGCTCTACTATTTTTCCTAGAGTAGAATTTATGAAGTTACATCTATTTGGTAACGTGAAGTACACAAACATACCACATGCCATTTAAGAAAAACGGAAGTTCAGTTCACAAGTGCAGGCCACAAGAATACATGAGCTCGCATCCCCAGTCTATCCTGGAGAGGTGGAGCGGAACTTCTGCAGCAATTGTTTAGGTGGTTGTAAAGTACAGCTGGTACTTTTGAATACTTTGTATTTTTATTTTGGTAAACAATTAATTTAAGAAAGAAGAATAGTAAAAATAAATTAAGGGAGGGAATAGTAATAGGAGTAGAATATGTATCATAGCATTTTCGTTTTATTTAGTAATTATTGTCTAATCATTGATTATTTAAGCTTAAAAAATTCGTCTCACAAATTATTCTCAAGCTATATTTTTAATTTTATAAATAGTCTATATTTAATATTTCATACGTACGTCTAAATATTTGATTGATTTAATGTGAACTCAATTTTAGCAAGTGAAAGCAAAGAGCCGAGGATAAGGTGAACTGCAGTGGGTGACGGCCGACGTGGATCTCGCCATGCTGAAGTCGACCTCGACCACGCGGACATCGCCGGCCACTGGACAGCTCTCGCCGTCGTGCGCGCACATCCCTGTCACTCTCCTCCTGCGGCGACGCTCGCTCCCCCTGGCTGGTCCTCTCCTCGGCGCGCGGCGCGCGGCTCGGCGGCAGGCGGTGGGCCGCGTACGTCGTGCGGCGTGCAGCGCGGCCACAGGCGGGCCGCGAACGCCGTGCGGCCTGGCTCATCTTGGGTTTGCGAACTTGTTTTTTTTTTCATCTCTTGTACTTGTATGTATGTATATCATGAACATGTATAGCTACGGGTACAGGCTACGAAGGTAAGAATCTGTACCGGTGTACAAGTATCGAGCGGTGAAATTCTGAGTACCCATTATTTTCTAACAATAACTAAAAATTACATAAAAATTTATAGGTACCAGTTCCATATATTTTGGTACTAGTCCTGCGTGTTTTAGTATTTCTGAATATTTTTTGGTACTTTTTTTTTCTGGTATTTGGTTCCACCTTCCGATCTAAATCAACGATCTAGATCAATGAACGATCCACCTTTTTTACAACCACCGTAAAACTTGAAATATTATATTATTATTAGCAAATATGTCTGTGTGTTGCAACGGGAATAAAACATCAAATGGCCACATAAAGTAATGATATAATGTTACATATCTAGTTATATTTATTCTTTTTATAAAATTCAAAGTCCATAATTTATTTTAGTGGTAACCATGACATCTATGGTATTAGATAGTTAATATTTATAACAATACATAGCTTGGAGACATATTTATTTAATAATAAAAATACAAATTAGGTAAGCCTTATCTTATTCTAATATTACCTCTTAATATACCTTAGTATTATATTAAAACATGAGAAGTTTGTTGCTAGCTTTATTTTTTTTATTTAGATTAGGATTTCTATGGAATATGATATATCAGTTAAATATATGTAGATTATGAACACATGGGCTTATGAAATGTTCATATGACATAATAACACATCGTGCAAAGGTAGTGGAAGCATTATTTTTTATTTTTACATACTTAAATTGATTCTAAACTATTTAACAAGCATAAATCTAGGTAAATTAGAAAATCGGTGAGATATGCAGGAATAGTGCTAAAACTTTTACCACAAATCAAACATCACATTAAATATGCTACCATAAAATTTTCATAATAACTGGAGCAAGATAACCACAATTTTAATTTTACACTAAAAAGCATAGGCAAGCATCTCCAGCAAAAAATATACTAAAATTTGTGATATTTTTGGTTTACTTCATGGATCTACATATGTGAAGCTGAATAAAATTTGTTTTGTAATTTTTAGATTTTTCTATGAATTACTACGATTTATCAATTTTCAACCGATTTAAAAAATAAAAGAAAACTAATAAGACAAACACTTGGCACCTAGCCTCCTCTACTTTCCTTATTCTCAACGTATTGTGATGTGTACAGGAGATTTTGCATTGGGAATCTAAAAAGCTTCTATTCTCTTCTTCTTCTTCCATCATTAAAGCAGTGGACGGACAGACCGATTCTGGAGAAGATTGGCATATAAAATGTGGGCAGACTGAATTTTTCATAATTATATATTAGGGAAAAATTATTATACAAAGGGCACAGCTGAGCGCAGGTGTCTTTGGGTGTATTCCGTCAGTCATTTGCTCCACGTGCAGGTCACCAACACACATAATCATTCCTTAATATGCTGATTAAGATGCGTTTACATTAGAGCATCATGATGCTGGTTAGAGAGAGGTCAACTGGGACGGCATGGGTGATGGATTGAACAAGCTAAGTTTTCCATGAAACGAACCTTGAGCTAGCCAGCCTGACATTCCATTTGGATCCTAACATGCCAGATGCCTCTCAAAAATTCCGAGGAACATGCCTTGCTCCCTCCCCAACTTCACTCCAACCATGTGATGCATCACCATCTCGATCAGTGTGTTCATTATATATTCGTAACTCAGATCGATCCATCACAACAGCAACAACACAGCCAGCAGACACAGGATACTTGTTGCAGAGTCAATTAGCTAGGTGTAGCCAATAGCCATGGCACTGTCATCGTCTTCTTGTAAGCATCGCATGGTTGTGATGGCGTTCATTACCTTAGCAATGGCATATAGTACAGCAGTAGTGGCACTGCTGTATGATGACATCGAAATCTCCTGGGGCCAGGACTGCTACTTCTACATGGACGGCGACACCGACACCGACACGCTCGCGCTCGGCCTCGACCACACCAGCGGCTCGGGATTCAGCTCCAAGGATGCTTATCTTTATGGCCGCTTCGACATGGACATCAAGCTCGTGTCCAACAACTCTGCTGGCACGGTCGCCACATTCTACGTAAGTACTTCGCCGCCACAGCATGTCTCTGTCGTCCCCGGCGTGGTGACCGCGGTCACCATTCATGCTGTTGTTCGACCCCAGACATATGTTTCTCTCTTGGTCTCTCTTAATAAATACTCCCATGTTTCATCACGGATGAACGGAATGGCATTGCAGCTGACGCCCGACGACGTGCCGTGGGAGTACCACGACGAGGTGGACATGGAGTTCCTGGGCAATGCCACCGGCGAGCCCTACACGCTGCACACCAACGTCTACCTCAATGGCGTCGGCAGCCGCGAGCAGCAGTTCCACCTCTGGTTCGACCCCGCCGAAGACTTCCACACCTACTCCATCGAATGGAACCCCAAATACATCATGTAAGTAAACAACACCATCATCGTCACATATCACCGATGAAGCTCAAACTGTTAGCACACTGCATATATAAACTGCTTGCAGATTCCTGGTCGACGGCACGCCAATCCGCGTCTACAAGAACGATCGGGCGCGCGGCGTGCCGTTCCCGACATGGCAGCGCATGCGTGTGCAGGGGAGCCTGTGGAACGCCGACGAGTGGGCGACGCAGGGCGGGCGCGTCAAGACGGACTGGACGCAGGCGCCCTTCTACGCCTACTACCGGAACTTCCGGGTGACGCCGTGCGTTCCATCGCCCGGCGTGGCGTGGTGCGGCGACGAGCCGGCACAGTCCACGTGGTTCGACCGGCGGCTAGATTCGGCGGCGCTGCGCAAGGTGCAGGAGGAGAATATGGTCTACGACTACTGCGAGGATCAGAAGCGGTTCAAGGACAAGGGGCTCCCCGTGGAATGTACCAAGGCCTAGGTTTACAGTGTGTTGGTGTGTGTAAATTACTCCTATTAATTAAACTGTTCTTAGAATTGTTTTAATCCACGATCCATAATTTTTTTATTCATTGGATCATCAATTATACCATTAACATTTTAGCTTTTTTACTCGCCATTTTAAGATACAACATCTTTTTCCAAAAAGCTAGGAGACATGTCCACGCCTATTCTGTTTAAGAGTTTCGCTTGCCTATCAACAGATTTTGTGGTCTAATTTCTAAGATCAACCCTTTGATCTATTAAAACATCTCCAAGAGATCTTCATTTTCTGTTTTCAAAATATAATACTTGTCAACTCCTAAATTAGTATGTGAAGGAAAAAAGTTATCTCCAAGAGCTTTCTATATTTTTATCTTAATTATATTTTTTCGGCACTTTTTCCTACGATCCAATCTTATGTTTTATATCAGAAACTCTGAATATATCAACAGATTTTGTGGTCTAATTTCTAATCATCAGCCATTTGATCTATTAAAACATCTCCAAGAGATCCTTATTTTTTTTAAAAAAAATATGATACTTATAAACTCTAAATTAGTATACGGAGGAAAAAAAAGAAGTTATCTCCAGGAGTTTCCTATATTTTGATCCCAATTTTTTTTTTACATTTTTCCCTACGATCCGATCTTATGTTTTGTATCACGAACTCTGAATTCGTTTTAAGCCCTTTCACGAAATCTTTCTCTCTTGTGTTTTTCTCATTTGGAATCCTCTCTTTCTTCCTACTTACTAGACAGACCGAAAACTCAAGATGCACGTCTTTCTTCCTGCTTACAAGACGGACCGGAAACTCCAGATACACGCTACTAGGCCGTGCACATATTGCGTGACTGGGATAAATTTTTGTGAGGTTAGAAAAAATAGAGAGGGAAGATGCCAAACTATTAGAGATGATTTTTTCTTATGTTGCTAAAAAAATTAAGGATGGGAAAGCCGGATGTCAAACTTTTGGAAATGCTGTATAGTTCGTTCATACTAAAAAATAAAGTCATTTTGGATAAGGCTTGGGTCAAACATTGAGGATATAAATTATAAATAATTTTTAAATTTTTGAGTTCAGAAATGTGAAACCCTATGAATAGATTTGTCTTAAAAAATACATTCATATATATATATATATATATATAAAATTTTTGATAGATATTTTATAAAAATAAGATGTTAAAGTTATACTTTGTAGACCGTGTCGCTATTCAAAATAACTTTGTTTTTGAATATACAGGGAGTAGTATTTTGTTGTTCCAAGTGCAGGTTTACAGTTTTTATCGTAAATCATACTTCTCTAACATTAGTTGAATATTTATAAAAATATATTAACATCTAAAATACTAAATAAACACGAAATATATATTTCATGGTGGACCTATTGAAACAAATTTGATACTACAGATGTTAACGAATTTTAGAAACTCGGTGAAAGTTAGAGAAGCTTGATTTAAGACAACTAAAATGATTTTTTTTTCTTGGAATTGACTAAGCGCCTTGCTTTAAATAATATTGTATGTCGTGGTGTTGGTCTCCGCTGTTGATCAATTAGATTTGTCGTTATATAATTTTTTTACTATGGACTTGTTAAACTTATGACATTATTTGTCTCTTTGTCATTTGCTAGTGTATAGGTGATTGATCAATGAAGATAATGAATAATGAGGGAATTATAAGCGACTAATGGGCTCAAATCATATGTAAACAAGAAATGGTCCCTTGAAAGAATGAAGAAACGAAGAAAAGACAATGGAATGGTCTCAATGATAACTTGCTTGTAAAAAAATAAGTGGAAGTTTGTTCCAATATTGATCAAGATTGCTACGTGAAGGAAGATCATATGGACAGCATCACTTTGTCTCATGATTGATTTATGATGTAATAAAAATAAAAACATGATTGCTAACTCATCAAGAAATGTGAAGAAAAATTCAAAACAATGTGAACGTGGAAATATTGTGATGCAAGGCTATGTTTAACTAAAGATGGTTAACATAGCCAAAGGGTGGAAACTATTGGATACAAATTACTGTATAATAAGGGAAGGAAAGGAAAGGCATGGCTACGAAGGACCCATGCCATGACGAAGAGCAAGTATTGGGCTAATAATGATGAATGCGACAATGCCATTAGTAGTCATAAGTGCCTAAGCATGAACCATATGGACTTGTGGACATGAAGTTGTCTCTTGATATATCTGTTAAAGAGTCCCATGCCACTAGCTCAATGATATGACGATGCGCAAAAGAAGAGAATGTTCCTATAACCCTCATGAAGTAGAAAATGAAAAATGTGGCAATTAGCAATATATTCAAGTTAAAGTGTTAAAAAGGACTTTATTTTGAAGATCATGCTACTCTATTGAGAGGGATGAAACATTGAAGTTAGTTTTGAGTCATAGCTGTCAAGAAAGCCTTAATGACATTTTGAAAGATACCTAAACCTCATAGAATAATCTTGATTGTGGTAGCACTAGGAAAGGCCTGCGAGTTTGGTTTTACTAGATGCTCTAATAGGTGCTCAAGAAAGGATCCTCTGGTTGGTTGTTAGTGTTTTTATAGCAGTCTTTAGTTTAGAGTAAGTTTGTGTGGTTTTACTGCCTAGTCCATGAAAACTAGACGGTCTTTTCTGATTGACTAAAAGTGTAACCGCTGGTGTTAGGGTATTGTGTTTAAATACACTATCACCCCTTCTTTGGTTGTTGCTAGTGTTTCCCATGTTCTAACTTGAGACAAAGGCTTGTCTAGCTCCCCAACCTTTGTTTTTTAAGCTTGTGTGATTTGTGAGGAATCTACTAAGTTAGCTCGAGAGATTTGGTAATTCGGAGCACAATATATCAATCTCGCTGTTAAGCACTTTAGAGCTACACTACAAAATTTGTGACACAATTATTAAGGTGAATTTCTAAGATGGCTAGGCATCACTCGGCAAAGCCCCCAACCATGTGCTGAGCCCACTGACATGATGTGGCTGCTACTTGCTAGATCTTCGCTTTGTCAGCCCATGCCACCAGCCTTGAACCCCCTCACCCAGCTAGATCCACCTCCTAGGACCTGTACGCACTGCCCTCACTATATCAGTTGTCCTAGATTTGCTATCATGAAAATCTGCTAGAGGGAGACGGTGAGGGAGACTGAGAGAGAAAGATAGAGAGAGGAGGGAGAGGGGGGGGGTTGACTAAGAGGAAAAGGGCTCACCTTGGCGGTCGGTGGTTTGTGGTCTTGCTTATTCCTGTTCTTGATGTTTACTAGCCTCGACCGCCGTATCCTTGCACCAAAGGCTCGGCTACCTCCCTGCAGGTTGGCCACCTCCTCCTAGACACGGTTGCCTCCCTACACCTCTTTTGAATGTCCACACAGTCGCCTCGTATTCTCCTAGCCTAGATGCTTGTGTCGATCTTACTAGTGCCATGCCAACCAAGGTAGCGGGCCCAATGCAAATGCCACTCATAGAGACTATGAGCCCCACGTGAATGTCGCTGATGGAGGTGGCCGACCAAGCACGAGCGCTACTACTGGAGACGGTGATGGAGGAGCCCAAGGGGCGAGACCTAGAGAGCGAGAGAGAGACATGGCGTATGTGTGGCTATCGGGAAGACATGCTACACTACTACTAAAAATATTACATTAGAGTTACAATTTTATTTATAAAGGAAGGCACAACTTAATAGCATCTCCATAAATGGACTCTGATCTTTGGAGTCGATTTATTCACTTTAGGAGACACATTGAAAAAAACAATCGCCTCCTAAATTGATCAATAGAGGTGATCTTTTAAGAGTTCTACCTTAGAAAATGGGAACTCAGAAAATGGGGGCTATTTTCACAAGTGGACCTCTTAAGAGACCTACCTCCATTAATTGTGCTAAGCTCAAAATCTTAAACCGGCCTACATTGAAAGACTAGCATATAAAAGCAAGAGCGTCTCTCCCTCATTTCTCTTTCCCACCCTCAGCTGCCACACAAGTACTGAAGTACCTCTCTCTCTCTCTCACTTCTAATAGACACAGAGAGCCTCTAGCGTGGCCCCTCCACGGGGGAGTCTTAGGGTCCGATTATTCGGACCGTAACTCTGTGCCGATGATTTCCCGCTCACTTTTCCCGCCTCCAGTGCAGACAGAAGAAATAATGACGCTGGTACGCTCCTATCCATCTGTCCACTCATGGCCCCACCTCGGCTGGTGTCTGCCTTAGTATTTGCATACAATTTCTACGAACTAAAAAAATCATAACTCATAAATAAAATATGTAAACTAAAATTTAATTACACCATCAATTTTTTTGCAATAAATTCTTTAAAATAGGATCCCACATGCATATATCTAAATAAAATTTTATTAAGGAACATTTATATTATGAAGATAGAACATTTCATCTATTGAGCAGCGATAATATTCTAGATTTCATAGGGATACTTTTTAAATATCCTAAAAATATATTATAGAACATCACATTATACTAAGTGAACATTAATAAATACCACATAGAACATCACTAAACACACTACAGAACATCGCATATATATTACGTGAACGTCACTAAATACATCTTAAAAATATACTATAGAACATCACATATGTACTAAGTGAACACCACTGAATACCTCATAGAACATCACTAAAAACATTATAGAACATTATATATATATTACGTAAACATCACTAAATATAGCACTAAATACATTATAAAACATCACGTGTATATTAAACGACCATCACAAAAACCATCATTAAACATCACATATATATATCAATGTACAACATCTAAACATAAAAAAACATCAGGACACGAACATAAAAAATGATAAAAAGGAAAATAAGAAAATAAAAGAAAATAAAAATAAAAAAAGAAATATAAGAAATTTAAAACTAACGTAACAAACTAGAGTTAAAGAAAAAAAGACAACATCTAAAATAACAAGAAAAGAAAAAAAGCAGAATAATAAACATAAAATAAAAAATAAGTAGAATAATAACAAGTCACATAAAACAAATAAAGAACGGAGAACAAAGAAAAATATAAAGAAAAAAATAAAATAAAAGGAAAAGAAAAGAAAACATACGTTTAGGTATCTGGATGCTTCCTGGTCAAAAGTCCTGTGCTTGCGCTCGCTCCATGGCTCGTTCACGTGGGCTGCACATGGGCCTCGCTGAAACACCATGCAAGCAGAAGCACGTGGCACCTGAAACCGCTCAGCGCGGGAATCTATGGGACAGTGTCTCCCGTCCGAACGTTCGGACCGGAAAATTTCCGCCCTCCACGAGGGCAATGACTATCTTGCGGACGCTTTAGGGCATCCGCGACGATTATAGTAAGCTACTATCTATAAAGCTAAAGTGGTATTTGGTATGTCCATATTAGCTAAAGCCAGATAAAAAAAGATCATATATTCAACAAGAGATCTATAGCATATTGTCTACTAACGAGTGACAGAGGAAACAGTGGACTCCACTCAAACATAAAAAGATGTGAAATGACTTGGTATTATTTTCTCTGCCATACATTCTCTTTCCTTCTGATACTGCTATCAGCAGCCCCTGACGGCCCACTGCAAGTGCCCTTGGGGCGTCTCCATCAGTTTGCTCAAATCGACGGTTTTCATAGGGACACGACGTGATAAAAAAAGAGAAAAAAAATAAGCAGATTCACATCAAAGAGAAAACGGGTAGTGTCAGAGTCTCAAAGATGCAGTTTCTCACGAAACATGCGAGCTTGCTGTTTGGATGTCGCTAGCTTTTTTTTAGATAAAGGATAAAATCCGGTTTCATCTATCCGTAGATAGAATCAGACCAAATATTACAACACCAACTGACCCAAACCCGGCTGAATAAACAGCTCGACCAAACGACCACTGGAATAAGAAAAGGTTTTGACCAAATGTAACCAACATGTCTGTGTGCAAGCCAACCATTGGAACTAAAAACCGCTAAAGCCGACATCTCTAGGTGAACTGCTACTGAAAGGAGCTGCTCCTTCAGGCCTTCACGCCGTTGTAAGT
>Ga0182004_10000784_pt1 | contig 21067 bp, 24 predicted proteins | sample Sormic07211540_1_FD_120479 | JGI IMG/M metagenome (GOLD analysis project Ga0182004, IMG submission 120479) | Endophyte microbial communities from Sorghum bicolor roots, Mead, Nebraska, USA - 072115-40_1 MetaG | ecosystem: Host-associated > Plants > Roots > Unclassified | place: USA: Nebraska...
ATGCCATCTTGGTCGGAGACGACGGCGCCCTGCTGGCTGGCTGACGGCACAGCGGTGTTCACAACGAAGCAGGCACCTCTCTCTCTCGATCTCCGTTTTGCATGGCCGTGCCTCTGGTCAACCAGCAGCAGCGCCCCACACCACGCAGTCCCTCTGGCCTGCGGTCGCATGCAGTCCAGCAAGTCAGCAACCGCTCGTTTCCTCTCTCTGCCGTGCGCGCGCCAGGGACCGTCGAGTCGGCCGGCGGCGGATCCGGCGACCCCTGGCCGGAGATCCGGTCACCGCCCTCCTCCATTCGCTCGGTCGTATGCGCTCGGGTTTTTTTTCCCGGGCGCTAGAACAGATGAAGAGCATAAGGGCAATTTAGCCATTCTGCTTATCTATTAGTGGATAAACTAACAGAACACCCTAACAGACTTGACGAAAGACCATATAGATAAGATAATTTTTTTTTTCAGAACCTCACAGGTAAGTTTAAAAAAAGAATAGACCATATAAGAAACAGATATTTTTTTCAGTACCATACAAGTAAATATCTCTCAATTTAATGTGTTGCACCTTCTTTGCTTTCTTCTTTCTTCTCTTTGCTGCCTAAATGGACAGTAGCAGGAGAGAGCAGGTTTTCACTTCCCCATGTTGCCTTCTCCTTGGACTTTTTTTTTTTTGAGCTTAACGGGAGGGGTTACCCCCTACTGAACTTTTTATTAAAATTTAAAAACTAGATTTACAGTTCTGAGCATGTATCTCAAGAAACAAAGAAAGTAAAGAAGAAAATCAGAAGAATTGCACATAGTGCTCTAGCCATTGATCTAAAAGTGTTTTTAAGCTATTATTAAGTCTAAGCTTAACTAGAGCGCCTGTAGGTGGCTTTACAGGAAGCCACTCCATGCTGCAAACCTCTAAAGATACTGCCATTTCGAGCAGTCCGAATAGCCCAGCACATACATTATCATTTTCGTAAAGAATGGTTCTCCTTGGACATTACTCCCAACGATACATCAGATTATCTACCACAGTAGTATACTACATGAACGCATGTGCGATTTGGATGTGAATGGTAGTATATTCTGAAGTAAGCATCTAGCCGGGAAGTACGGTGCCTGCAATGAACTGAACGCATGCTCCAATTAAGAAGTCTTACGAATGCTTCAGTATTCCACAGGCAGATTGAGTAATATAGGTGAGCAGACGACCTGAGATTGTGCCAATAGAATATTGCGCCCATATATGATGTATGACCGTCAAAAAACATAATGCTGGTGCCTGGGTTCCTTGACGTCATGCAGAGTTGTTTTCTGAGACCCTAGCAACAAAGACGAACCAGTTCGTTCTCAACAATATAGCATTCTAAAGCATGTGTACAACTAGCTGTCATGCTGTAAATTAATCTAGATCACTAACTGGTATTTGACATGTTCTGCTAGTTTTTCCAGCAGCGTACCAAACCATATAAGCAAACTAAAGCACATTTCACTGCCGTGCAAAGGCAGATAGGAATAGGACCAAAACTTGTGAACCTATAGAAGGCAGCTTGGAAAGACGTGCACCAAATGCAGATTTAGGTTTCCATGGGCTGCTCCAATTCAAGATTCTGCAGTAGCCCAAAGATCCCGGTCCCAACCTTCGGGGGCTTCCCAAGGCAGACACTCGCTGAAGGGCACTCCAGAAAGTCTGCCTCCCCATGTGTTGCTGCCTCCACAATGAACTTGGTTGCTGTCTCGAACGTCATCTTGCCAAACGGCGAGGTGCTGAACTGGCCGATCCCTATCCTGTTCATAGGCCGGTATCCGCCATCCAAGGTCATGAAGTCCGCGATCATGCTCAGGTGCCTCATGTCAACATCGATGCCGTAGGGTTTAAAAACGCCGCTCACTTCGTTGATGATGGTATTCCGTGCGGCCTCCACCCCATATGTCTTCAGTATTGCATGGATGTCATTTGATGTGATGTCATGCACGCTGATGTATTCGTTGAGGTTCCAGACCACTTCAAAATTCACTCCGGCCGTCTGTATACGGGCATGGTCGTCCCTTGGCTTGACGATCTTACAATCATCAATGTTATTGCAGGCCTTCACAAAAATAGTCCTAGCTATCTTCTTGGCAATCTGAACAAAGATTTTTTTTTTGTAAAAAAAGAAGAATCCATTAAGAATTTTCCAACTGGAGCATTAATAATTATACAATAGTACGTAAAGCAGACTGTTCTGAAAATTGGCCCAATCCATATTTTAAAAAGTACCAAACAAAATGGCCATCTACAAGAATGATAAGTGCTAAAAGGTTACACGGTGGTAGTTACAGCCAGTAGTCACGCACAATAATAAATACCTAGAAATAAACTGTAAAACACGCTCCACATAATTCTGTACAGATTAACTAACAGAGGTTACTAGTATTAGCAATAGTGTATGACTAATACTTAACAAAGTACCAGCTTCTTAAAGGTGATACTATAGTGCTACTGAAATTAAGTAGCACAAACTTAATATAGTCTGACAGTGACATGAGCATGACAGAGCGACACAAATTAAGGATAGGAAAGAGGAACATATCATGTGAACAAGGGGCATTATATAGATGGCCAACGCGGTGTCGGACAAGAAAAAATCAGCAAAGCTCATACTCCAGCTAATCAAGTGTCCCAGAAGCTGTACTACTGAATAAGATCTTGTTTGAATACAAGTGCAGTATGCTGACCCTTGCGAACGTACTATACAATAGGTTAGGGTTCTTTTACAGGTGAGAACAAAACATGGTGTGCAAGTATTTTATTTAGCTTTCAATAGTGAAATGGACGCTATCAAGTTAAATGTAGTCAACCCGATGAAGGAAATATTTGAGTTTTAAAGTAACTAGTCCTAGAAAGAAAATTAAAGTTCAAGTTCACTTGTTACCTGAGCTAGTAAAATATGAGGTTCATCAAGAAAGGCATAGTGAATCTCAAAATCCAAGTCATTGGATTCAACATGGATAGTACGTGTTAACTTTTTCCTGCGCTTCGTTATTTGATCTTGTTTTTGGTCACCTAACCGTCCCTTATTTTGATTTTTCTCTTCTAGTTTAGCTGTTCCATGATTATCTTTTGATTTTTTCCCCTTTTTTGCGGAATATGACAGGTCATCCACTGAAGTCGTCTCAGACTTGATTTTGTGTTCTTTGTCAGCCTCTTGTGAATCATCGCCAGCTGGATCATCATCGCTCTCCTCAGATTCGCTACCCATTCCCTCCTCGTTTTCAGTATCATCATCATACTCCATCTCATCTTTCTCTTGCCGTTTCATCTTTTCTGCATCAGTTCCCAAGTCATCATCATTATCATTTTGATCATCATCATCATCACTTGTAACAGTGTCTCCTCCATCAGCATGTCTACTTTCAGATTCTTCACCACCATCTGATAATGAGCCATCTGTATCTTTTACCTTAACAGCACGGATTTCATTTATTTTGTGTAGCAGATCTAGATGCTTTTCAATTGCATGTTCCATTGCGTCAACAAAAACTGTTCTCAAGGTTGCCTGACACTCATTTACAGTAAGGCCTGACTCAAGCTGGTCTTCTGGATAGAGTTTCATCTGTAACTTGTACAGGGTTGAAACATGCCCATTACAGTTGTAAAAAGGAACTGTGCACACTTCAATTTTCTCCACTATATCAGCCACACGAACCCTCATAAGCTTTGCAGCCACCATTTTAGCATCATCCCTACACATTCACCGAAAGAACAAATGAATGCACATATCTCACAGATTTGATGCACGTGGAAGTTATGAACGCATGAGCTTTGATAGAGTAATGAAATTACAGCAGAAACAAAACTCAGGTTCTTCATTATCCTAAAAGTAATCACAATTAAAACTCACATAGAAGTATGTTCAAGCAAAGGACACTTCATAACAGGCGTCTTAATATTAGCTGATGCAGTCATCAGTATTTCTTTCAACCGAGGTATACCAAGAGTTACATTCAGGTCACCCCTTCCAGCAAGATGAAAAGTGTTGAGCCTGCAATGCATAGTAAAACAATATTTGAGTTGTTATATCTAAGTTCTAAAATATAACATAGATAAACAATAGTACAGCACAAGCAAAAGGAGAGGACAAAAAGCTTAGTTAGCACATAAATAATTAAATACTACTGTCTCTTTTTATAAGATATATATAAGTTCAACCACAGAAGGTCTAGCATAAAATGGAGAAATGAATGTGGGAACTCAACAACTATATATAAATTAAGAGAGCCTCTTACGTCATCTGCGTAGAAGGTTCTCCTATTGACTGAGCAGCAACCACACCAACAGCCTCACCAGGATCTACAAGACTAGAGAGGTACTTGACTTCCAGTAACTCCTTTAATTCCTCTGCCTCAATGTTGTATCGACAGTGTTGAAATTCCTTTGAATGCTCAAGAAACTCTTCCGCGTCACTATTCAACTTTGTAGGCAGTTTTGTAATGTATTGATTATATGTGGGCTTCGTACTGTGGCCACCGAGCTTGGCAAGGACAGCTTTTCTGTTCTGCAATTTGGATCAGATAAGCACACCATTAGGAAGCCTACCAAACAAGCAATAGGGAGACATACTTCAAATTCAAGGTGGTTTTTTAAACTATAGTTGAGTAATGAATTCCTTACATTAGCAAGTTCTTTGAACTCCTTGAGAAAGCTAGTTTTCAGCACATCAACTCCATCTTCTCCATACTGGAACTGTACAATTGATCCATCGACATCCCGAACTGTGTGATCATAGGAGACTTTCAATGATTCCAAACATTTCATAAGACAACGCTGAAGGTATCCACTACGGGATGTTTTGACTGCTGTGTCAACCAACCTGCAAAGAACTCACAAAAAATTAATATTGTAAATATAAAGAATATATGTGGCAGAAACATTCAGAATTTCACATATATTGTTCTAATAAGTATCAAAATATCAATTTTTCCTTTAGAAAGATGCAGCCAACCAATTCATATCCATACAGTTTAGGCTGTGAAGATGCATAAATATTGGATACCCATGTAATTCAAAACTTGACATGCCTGTTTTCAAAAAGTGACCTACTATGCAGCACGGATACGTCACTTTTCTAAAAACTCCGATACGCTGATACTCCCTCCGTCCCAAAATAGATGACGTTTTTTACTTTTAGATCATATTTGATCAATTGCTTATTCAATTTTTTGTGCAAATAATAAATTAAATAAGTCATTGTTAAAGTATTTCTAATGATAAAATAATTCATAACAAAATAAATAATATTTCCCAAAAAAAAATTGTATGAGACAATCAGTCAAACAAGATGTCCAAAAGTCAAAAACATCATGTATTTTGGGGAGGGGGGGGTTATGTTTTATGTTTTTTTAAAAAATAACAATACATGTTAAAATTAGTAGAAGCTGATCAGGAATTCAAGATGCATGGACGCACTGTGGAGCCACATCTACAATTATTTAACTGCTTCTATCTAGACTAATGGCTTCGTACAACAGAAGTACTGACGCAGCTCTCTGTATCCACCACTCACCCGGTAACCCCACCAACACCACTAAAAGATCAGCACAGCTCTCCACCGCAGTTTGTATCCTTTGCTTCCCCAGTTAACCCCATTCCATAGAGGAAGACAGAAATCATCCGGCAACAAGAACTGAACAGAGGTTGCCATTGAGGAAGAAATGAAACAACAAGTGACTAGATCAGGAGGAGAAGAAATTAAGAAGGGGAGAACACCGGCAGTCACTGCTGAATCGACACCAGGAAGTTCAGGAGGTCGTCGCACCACCGAGGCAGGCTGGCGACCAGGAGGGAGGCATCAGGCAGGCTGCGCCATCGGCACTCGAGCATACTGGCAGGAAGCCCTATTTCAGGCGGCGGCAGTCATGCTGCTATGCATCCGGGCGGGAGGTGCTGTGCCTCATGCTTGCTGCATCGTCAGCACTCACGCATGCGAGTGGGCAGAGGCGCGTCAGGCGGCGGCGCTCGTGCAGCCAGGCATCCATGGCGGATACGCATCGTAATTCATCAAATCGTGTGGATACATATCAGACCAAGTATCGGATTTATTTTGCATTTATTTTTCACCGATACTTCACGGATATGCATCTGTCGTGTATCCCAACTTCACATATCCATGCAGTGTATGTGACCTATGGTGCCCTATACAACCTCGAGATGCTAGATCTTATACTGTAATTAACCTGTTAAGTCTATTTTAATCAAATTAACCTAATGTGAGGATAGTGCAGATGCAAATGTATGTTTATTATGTGTCAGAAAGAAGTGTTGAGAAGCAAATTACCCCTCTCTGCCTGCCATACAGTGAAAGTAATACTCTTGAGGGCGCAGACCAGTTAAAAATCGATCACTGATGAAACCACCAGCTCTTGAAGAAATATCCCATGGCGGAAAGCATGGTAAAGTCTTCCCAGAAACCATCCGTGGAACACGCTTTCCTTCTAACTCTTGCTGGCCTAGCAATGATGATATTTGATTCATGTTAACCTACCAAGACATATAAAACGGTACCATATTAGCCTTGGTTTGCTTTCAGGTAAATTAATAATAAACTATTTTAAGTTCTGACTGAAGGGAAAAAAAAACTTACTGGGCCACCTTTGGCTCCAGTTGTAGTCATAAGAGAGAGACAATTTCCAGGAAAGGGCTTTTGTAGACCATCAGGAAATAAGTTTTTATTGACTTCGGTTGTTATTCCACTTAGAGCACTTTTCATAAGATTGTCCAAGCTACCCGTGTCCGATTCACCTTTACTTCTTACAGCCTTCTCCACCTCCATATGCAATTTTACCGGATCACCTTAATAACAAATAAACAATCAACATGAAGCTAAGGAAAGGCCAAAAAATATCAACTATTTTATTTTCTGCTATAACATTCCAGTTTCCACAAACCTTTAAGATCCTCTCCAGCTCCAGTAAATTTCAGGTGGACTTCTTCGCTACACTTTTCACTTCCACTAAGAATGTCACTTCTCAGTTTATCCGCCTTTTGCAATAGTAGCAGGTCATCTATCCCACAAGTAAACCCATGCAACTGAAAGAAATTAAATCGTTTTACCTCATCAATTATGGAATCACAAACAAATAATAAATTTGTACTAGAAAGACTAAAAGAATCATCTGTCAAAGGCTCAAAAATGTCCAACACAAAACCGCTTAGGAAAAGGATGACACAAATAGGATATTATACAATTAGCCAGCTAACTAATATGGAGCTAACAGCAGAAATGCAATCGAACTAAAAAAATAATAAAAAAAAATGCAAGGTCATCCTCAAGTGGTATTCTCCTACAAGATCCAAAAGAGATATGGCATCAAAATTCAATAGATCTGGTAAAAGTAGAATCTAAAGGACTTTCTAATTGCATCTGATGATACTGTGATTAAAATACCTTTCTAGCTACATCTTAAATATCTTACAGAATGACTCCTAGTAGGTACCAGTAGATCAAACAATATTTTAGAACAGGCCAGGATGGGAGCAGACATACACAGCCTATGCCTTACTACACATGTGCAGGAGCCGGTGTTACATGATATGTCAAAAAAAAAAAGAGATGTAAGGCTAAGCAAAATCAGGGCACTGTGTTACTCAAAACACTAGTACACACTAATTGGTCAACAAAAAATTAAGTAAATTGAGGTTAGTGTCAGATAAGTAAATTGTCATATGTACCAGAGTGCACAGATACTGTATTGCAAAAGCTCATCTTTTATGAGCTGCCATATGACTGCTCTAAAGGTTCAACGAGTGTAGAATAACACAAACTCAGCCGGCCTGATAGTGTGTTTGTCCAGTGAAAACTACTCTGAACCACTCATCCAACCTTCTTTTCTTCCCCTTTCTTCATGGCCCTCATGGCCCATCTCGAAGTTCATGATGTGATACTAGATATACATGTTTTGCACAAAACACATTAAATGCAACATTGACATGGCAATTTGGATATGTTGGTAGTGTGCTACAGGCTAGTCTTGCTATTTACAAAAGCAAAATAGTGATAAATGATCACATCAAATGTCCTATGGCCAAACACACTAGGCACAAAAGTAATGATAAATGTGCCATATTTCACAAAGACATTCAATAAGCAGGTAATAGTTTACTGCTAACGAGTTTCCACACTATGCTTTAGTTTGGTTGGACAATTAGGCTGCACTCACAATAAAAACTACAGATGTTACTGGTGAATCACCCACGATTAAAAAAAAGGTAGTGTTATTTGTAAGTTTACCTGCAAGAAAAGTGTAAATAAGCGGCTGAATGTCGAGAGCAGTATCCCAGCTATATCTGCACCATAGAGTTCATGAACTGTATGAACTATCCCATACTTCCCAAACTGGGCCTTATCTACTATGCCCTTTATGAGCTCATTATCATGAATATATAAGACCAGTTCAGAACAATCATCTTGCTTTTGCTTCTGTTTTTGTTTCCATATTCTGTTTTGCTTTTCTTTTTCTTTTTTAACTGAAGAATCTTTTTCTTTTTGAGCGGAAGGATCTTCTTGTGTTTCTTTTTTAGCAGAAGGATCTTCTTGTGTTTCTTTTTGAGCAGAAGGATCTTCTTGTTTTTCTTTTTGAGCAGAAGGATCTTCTTTTCGAGCCAAAGAATCTTCTTTTTCTTTTTGAGCGGAAGGATCTTCTTCTTGTTGTTGAGCAGGAGAATCTTTTTCTTCTTGAGCAAAAGGATCTCCTTCTTTTAGATATTCTTTTGGTATTTTTCCCTTCTGCTCCACAGTAAATGGAGGACGACCTTTTGTTAAATGATTCAAGATGGTTGTTATAACCTGTAAACAAAAAAGTTACATAGACGGTTCTTAAGCCATTTTCCAAGAATGACTCAACATCAACAGGACAGAATTATTTGTCAGAACTCAGAAATGTCTAACCTGTTTTCCTGTCCATAAGGGTTTTGGCTTCCAAATAGCAGGACGGACAAGTTCGAGTGTACCATAATCCTCAATAGCAGACACCTTTTTACCAGGGTGACGAGAGCCACGATTTGAGGATGGCATACAAGACCCAAAGACAAGCTGACTATACTCTTCACGAGTTAGAAACGTGTCTCGTTTTGTCAGTAGTACAGCACCAATAATGTGGTCCTATAAATGAAAATAAAACAAGTTTAACATAAAACAATAACAGTTACAACGTCAAGAGAAAATATAGTTTTTAAAGAATGTGCTTTGTGAGTGTATCATTAAGAGGGGTTAGAAACAACCAAGTTTACAAAATGAGCAGAGAAAAACAAGCTAAAAACTAGCTAGAAACAAGGCACTACAGGAAAAAATATGATTGCAAGGTCTAACAGGAAGAATTATTTTACTAATGAAGATAGATGAATTTGACACTAAACCACGCACAATATACCAGGAAAAAATATGATTGCAAGGTCTAACAGGAAGAATTATTTTACTAATGAGGATAGATGAATTTGACATTAAACCATGCACACTATACCAGTGCATATGGGTATAGTATGACATGTCTTCCATACATCAGTGCACAAAATAATCAAGGTGTAACAATTGTCTGTGCATTCTATACCTGTATGAGACCTCTGACAGCATCCCCACTCCTAGGACCAATGTATTGCTTGTTTGCATCAACAATATTCATGGCCTCAGCACGGGATATTTCATCTTGTGGAAAGTGCACATTCATCTCATCTCCATCAAAATCAGCATTGTAGGTGCTAAAAAGAGATAGCAGTCAATTGTTTGCTCGTGTGATGTAGGCAAAGTACCTGCATTTGGTAGCACAGCATGGAATAAAAGATGATATCCAAGTACCTGCAATTGGCATAGTGCATTCGTAACGTCCTTTCTCCAGGTAACACACGAACAAAATGAGCCATCATGCTGGGCTTGTGAAGAGTAGGCTTTGAATCACAACCAAGAAAAATGAGACATTAGTGAAATTCATGATCCATAAACAGGAAAAGCTATATGATGGATTCATGGTTGATTGACAAAAAGAGTGATAGCCCTATCGTCAACAACAGCCACTGTGCCGTACAGAATCATAAGCAGTATGGTTAGGGGCAGAATGATGAGTTGTCGCAAAATCAAGCCCTGAATTGTTTCCAAAGTGTGCTTTGAAACTTTTAGGGAAGCAGGCAGTGTAAGACATAATCAGCTGCTTATCTCCCTCTCTTTAATTGTTGCACAGCAGATTTGGCAATAGGTCATTCTCTGTTGTACTAGTTGCTGTAGCAGTATGGCAATAGGCCACCTCTAGTACATTAGTTGGTAGCTAATACATCAACCATGTCTTGGGTAGTGTGTTTAGGTAAGTATTGTACTGCTAGTATTAGGAGTAGTTGGGGCTGTACTCAGCCATATTCTTGCCGTACAGAATCGTAAGCAGTATGGTTAGGGGCAGAATCGTACAAGAGTTGTATATATACCACAAGCAATGCAATGAAAAGGGCAGTTCAGTTTGCCACAAACAGAGGCAGAAGCCTTGGCCAGCGCTGGTGCTTGTGCTGTGCGAGTGCGTGTCTGAGCTCAACCTCTTCTTCTACCTCTAGCCTAGTGAGTGAGTGTGCTGGTAAGCTAATTGCTTACCTGTGGGCAGCAAGGGAGCAACAGGCAGGAACTTGCCTGAGCTCAGATATGTTAAACATTCAAATTGCATTTCATCTGACCTAAATATTTAATGTCATCTCATGCATATTGCGGAATCACAACAAAGCATTATGAACTACTTTTTAGCAAATTATTTTGCCCCCCACAACCACCCATCCTTATCCTTAACAATACTAAGAATGAGTAGTACGGGTATTTGGATGCCTGAGCTGTGTATAAAAACAAAATGGCAATCGATAACAAACCAAAACCACTTTGCTAAAATGGTGTCTCAATGGGACTGGAGGGGGAAAATCATATATTACTAATCAAGAATATGGAACTGTGAGAGTATAAACACACCTGCCTATTGACAAGTACAATGTCACCATCTTGAAGATGCCGATATACAACCTTGCTTTCAAATTCACAATTAGGATCTCTCCCTGGCTGACAAATCGATCCTCTGGATGCAGGTAGCATCTTAGCAACGGAATGGCGTTTGGCAGGGACTGCCTGTAACTTATACGTGTTATTTTTGTCCCTGTAATGTGTTGCACCTGGATGGATATCAGCACCATTCCTTATAGCTTCTTGGAGTTTTTTGGTATTCCAGGGTGTTACTTTCTGCGGAGAAAAAAGATAAAGAATGTCAAAAATTATGGAAAATCCTACAAGTCAACAGTTCAAAGATAGAAGGTGCTTGGAAAGAGCAGTGAAAAATGAATCATTCATTAGGAGAAGAATATTTGAACGGAGAGAGGAAATTATTCTGATATAAAGCTGTTTCAGCATTTGTTTTTCTTAGCTGTAACATCTTGAAGAAAAGTCTAGGACTACTAAATCACAACACAAGCTATCAAAACTACAATGAAAGATCAAGTTCACCATGTATATCAGTACAAGTACACCTGTTGATGAAGTCGTTACAGTTGCATCACTGGCATAAAGGAACAGTTAGTCTAAGCACAACAATAGACATGCTATGTTCAGTGGAGTGGAGATGCAGGTATTGATGATCGAAGTCATGCACATTATGATAGACTACTAAGAGTATCTCGGTGTTAACTTCAAGCATCCCCATGAATGGAGTGCCAAGAATTGAAGATGGTCAGGTCAAATATCCACCCATGAATGGAGTGCCAAGAATTGAAGATGGTCAGATCAAATATCCACCGGAGCATGCCTGAAGAAGCCGTGTTGATCCAAATGATTTACACAAGCCAAATGGAAATGGAATTTATAGTCATGTGAAGTCTTCTGTATTTTTTTACTTTTGTGGTCTGGTTGTAATAGGATGCCTAGTTTTAGACTTTTAGTAGTCTTTCCTTTTCCCAACAGGTACAAAAATCTAAATCAGGTTTGTCCCTTATCTCGGGCTATTTGTATTGTGGGAATGCGACAGGATACAGACAATCCCATATCTCGACCCTCCATATCATTCAACTACAATCTTATTACAAACAACTCATATGTATTTCTTACCCTACCCTTTAATGTTTTGCCCCCCAGCCCCACAACCCAGATGACCATCAGCACACTGCTGGGAATACAGTAGGACAGTACCGCTTGGCACTATGCTGCACTGCACATCATGATCAGGTCATATATACTACTAAAGTAAAGAAGCATGGCCTCTAGTAGGTTGTTTGATAATGGTACCATATTGGGAATATGATGAACAGTCCCAGAAACTGAAAGCATTGTTAGAAAACTAACAAGAAATTCGGGTACTTGAAAATTACTCAAGACAAAGGTAAAATGAAGGCTAAGGATGCTTTCACAACATTATACCTGTTCAAAAGTTGGGATCGCTGTCCGGAAAGTTTTGTGTTTTGCACTAGAGAATGATTTGCTAATACTTCCCAATTTGTTTTAGTGTCTCAGCCACAAACTAGCATGCATTTCACTTGAGGGGCTAGAAACCTTACAGACTTTGCATCCAAAGAGAAAGATCATGCACTTTGCCATTGGCTATACCCTTCTCCAGCTTAAGCCTGACAGCTAACCTGCCACCTGGATGGTACACTCTGAACAATCAGATGTTCAAGATTAGTGGTATCCAGACCCCAGACTGCCAGGTAGCATGTCCAGTCTATCAGGTACCGGTGTTCATTAGGTGCTTAAAATACGGTCCAGACTGGCTGATTATGTGGGACTATTGGTAGTTTCCATACTTGTCATGTCATGTAGACACTACAAATATAGAAACTATATTCCCCATGGATGATTTCTTCAAAAATGACTTCATCCAATCCCGTTTCTTCTCTATCCTATCCTCTCTGTATCCCCACTTCTCCCTTTCTTGGTTCTTGTGCCAACCTGGTTTCTTGCATGAGAATCCAGAAAAAAATTTGGACAAGATAAAAATATTTGTGTTTCTTGTTAGTTGGGTTTATTTCCTTGTGTATATAATTGATATCTCAGATATTAATAGATTAGATCAAGATGGTATGAAGGGGCCAAGGCATGACATGGTTAAAAAGGGATAGGAGGGGCCAAGGCAAGTCAGAACACAAACATAAACGAAGCTGTTCCAAAAATAATCATACAGCATGATGGACAATGCATAAAGCACATACCTCAGGATATGTCAACCGTGTCGCAAAAACAGGAGGAATGCCAATTTCATTAACAGCCAAGTACGGATCTGGAGATATGACAGATCGGCATGCATAATTAACCCTCTTTCCCATCATCTTCTGTCGAAGAATTCCTTCTTTCTTTTCCAATAGTTGTCGTATACCATGAGCATTCTTCTCGCTTTTTACTGTTATTGTCAACATAAACATTTAGCCATCAACCTTTAAGTTCAGAGCAGCTCGCAAACTAATATTTTAACCAGCACACAAAGACAAATACTAGAGGTGATATTATACTAGACCTAACCATTCCCAATAACAACTGCATATTAAATGAACAGAAATTTATTTTCAAAATGGCTCACAAACAAACTAACAGCACAGAGAGACAAATGAGTAGAGACAATATTATACATAACCTAACCCTTCCCAAGAAGCAAGAACTACTGCATCTTAAATGAACGCAAACTTATTTTCAAACAGCTCTCAAATTGACATTTTAAATCAATACTGCACAAATAAGCATCAAATTATCTTGAAGTTCAGGACTAAGATGGTCCATTGGCAAATAATACCAAGAACCATCCACTACCAACCACAATCGAAAAGAAAAGAGAGAATTGCGCCACTAGTCCCAGAAGTTGCATGGTTGTCTCAACCCCCCCCCCCCCAAACCCAACTTGTAAATAAATAAATAAACATGTGTGTGTATATGTATTTAGGGAAATTATTTCCTACTCCCAGGAAGTAGTTATATATCATGACCTCCCAACGGGTATTGTGCTTAAGAAGAAGGTCTTCTCACACTGACCGAGAAAATCCGCGAACCCCCGCCCCATCCATACACAAGATGTTACCCATGAGAAGGGCTGATCTCTTTACCTGTGCTTTGGCCTGGGGCGAGCAACGAGATTTTTTTACCCTCGGCTTGAAATTCACTCCCATGAGAGTTTGAACTCAGGACCTGAGGGGTGCCGCCGGAACTGCTTAACCAGCTGGTCTAGCATCCTTTGGCCCAACTTGTAAATTACTCCATATCAGAGTACAGGGCACAACTGCTCTCAACGCAGACACCAATGAAGCGATTGATTCTTGCTCGCCCAACATCTGCCCAGCACAAAGCTCGACGTGCAGCTAAGCCCACACTCCTGCTTTTTTTCACACACGCAAATAACAAATTCTATATGTGCTCTCCGCCTACCGCCTGGCCCCCACACGCTTGCTGATCAGCTTTCTCCACATGCCATGCATATTCACCAATGATCACCAATTCAACCACACTGCCATGGCCAGTTGGCCACCATCGCAGAAAAGCTCGCAAACAGCCTAGCTCCACCTGTCTGCAGCTGATGTAGACAGCGTGATCACAGAGCACTTCTGCATAGCTAACCTCTGCACATGCTGCCGCAAGCAGACGGTGATGACATGGAGGGCTTGCACAACCGAGCTCCACCTGCATCTGCAGCGGCATGTGTCAGGGCGCCTGCGATCAGCCCGAACCACCTCCAAGAGGTGAATACAAGTGCTGGTGCAGTACTACTTGGAAGAGTAAGAGTCACCCTGTATGGCAGCCAAGGAGTTGCAGCTATGCATGAAATAAGTGCATGCATAGACGTGAGGAGGTACCACCCTGTATTCTGGGACCTTTAAAAAAATCAGCCATGCCTTCAAAATCAAACAAGTTCCTTTGGAAGACAGCGAAGACCACCGAATAAAGAGGATTGGAATATAGAGAAGGGCCGACGGTGCTGCCAGTCTGCCAAGGTTGAAGACAATGAGGATAGCAGGTCTGCAGCCTTGTCCTTCACAGTCCATTGGGTTAGCAACATCTGATCCCTAGGCAATCGAAGAGCACCGGAGGGATGAGAAGGGCAGGGCAACCAATTTTGTGAGTCCCATATGCAAGGAAATGGCCATCTTATGGTGGCAGCAGATCTGCAACGGGAGCAAGAGGCACAGCGAGGGGAATGAAAGGCGGCAGCAGCTGCTAGCTGCATGCCTGCGTACAGGCCTACAGGGCAACTGGTAAGTTATTTTTGTGGGGCCAAGTGGTGCAATTTTTTCCTCAAACATGCAGGAGAGCTGTGTATCACTATATTAAAGAAGAATGGGGTAAGAGCCCTGATATACCATACACACAGGTGCAAAAGGCAGCTTAATAGCACTCTCTTTCTTTATCCCTCTCCTTTTTAAGCATGTGATGCATTTGCTTTTGGATTTGACATATATAGATCATGCTCTGTTTGGATCGATGTTGCTAATAGCTAGCAACTGAAAATTAGCAAGCCTGGAACCAAACATGCCACTTACTAACAGGTGTACTAGCTACTAGCAAAAATTAGCAAGGTACATGTTGCTAGCATGTGCCAATTTTAGCAGGATATAAACAGGGCCTAGTTACAGATGTGACACAATATGAATGTATTTCCTTTTCTAGTTAAAAATAGTATAAATAAATATATAATAGACAAATCCAAAGATCCTATTTTATAGTTGCCGAATCAGACGCCCACACCCAAGTCAGACACAACAACTGCACTCATGTCCCAGTAAGGCGGTAACACATGATTGGATCAGGAAGTGAAAGGCGCCAGTCCAAATCCTTATGAAAAGAATATATCCTTACCAAGGCCTTTGCTACTATCATATAACACATTTACACTCCGTTGTAGATCCATCCATCTTCGAATAACATCCATATGGTTAGAAGATGCATTGTGATGCTGTAGCGCAAGATTGGCTTCTTGCACTTTACTTAGCAGAACACTTTGAGGATGTTCCATCATCTACAACAGCAAAATAACTAAAGAGGTCAGCTTTAGAACAAAATTCAGTCGGTTAGATGACTAAGATACTTACTCCAAGACTAGAGTTAGTTGATGGGCGGAATCTATTTGGTGCCACAAGGAGACTATTCAAGAAAAACATTTCATAACCCCTTCTCTTTTCTGGTTCACTTAACGTATTCTTCTGGAAGTCACAGAGTAACATGCAGAACCTGGCTTCATTGTTCCACAAGTCCTTGAGAATAGATTCAACCTGAAGAAAATGAGTAATAAAATTATTAGCGATCTGCTTCCAAAGCTTGCATTTCCCTTTTAAACTCAAGAAGACACAAAACATACCTCTGTAGGCAATAGATGCTTCTTTCCTGATGATGCTACCATCTCTTTAACTGCATCATCAGAAAGGCGTCTAACTTCATTGATTGATCCTTTGGAGACCATTCCAGGTGAAGTTGTCTCTTCGTCAAGACCAGAAACCCCCGTGTCCCCTGAGTTGTGAGCATCACCATCTCCCTTGAGTTTAAAATCAGCAATTGCATTTGCTCTTACAGCAGAAGCACTTGTGTCCTACAAATCAGAAGATGCAATCACATGCAATGAAGAATTAAGATGCAGCAAATGCTTTCCCATTAGGAATTTGAATTGACAATATGAGATGAAGATTAAAATTAAACATACCCAACACAAAATAGACATAGATAATGAAGTCCTTTCTCCATGTACATTGTCTAGAAGTTTTATAGGATTTCATGTGAGTACTTGCAACAGTTATGGCATCATGAGAACCCATGATATGCCACTGAATAACTACAAAGCGCATAATATCACACTAATTGTGTGCTTGACAGGGCTTGGTCCACATGCCAGTGCAGCATTAGTGGTGTATGACAACACATGGAATTATAGGGTGGAATCTTAATGTTTATGAAAAGGGCTTACACTAATATTTGTTATAGGAAATTCAATAACTTTATATTCATACGTGTCTACATACTTCAATGTATACTAATGTTCAAATAGTCTGAAGTTTTAATTATCCAGGTTTTAAAACAATATAAAACCAACACTTCCGGTTTTGTATTCTCAGAAGCTGTGATCCTGTCCCAATGACGATACACAAAAAGATTTTGTTTCTTAGTGATAATATAGAGATAAGTTGTTTAATTGCTAAAGAAATTTTGAATGGTTCAGTTTTAAGAAGATTGAAACAGTAGTCTAAATTTCATAAGTGTCAGGTAACTGATGTGTATCTGCCGCAATTTAATCAGAAACATGTGATTTAAGCAAATATCAAACAAAATTAAATAAGTCCATTTTGGAATATGTTCACAAAATTTTAAAGTAACCACTAAGCACTAACCAAAAACTGCTAAAATCAAGTATACCTTGACCAGCCAACCAAATATAGGACTTGAGATTGTTGGGCTCTTCATATCGCATTTTGCACACTTCGTCTGTCTCTTTTTCATTATCTTGGAAAAAATAGACAAAACCTCTTTCAATTGAACCGATGTCCAGGTTTTATTGTCTTTCACAGAAGATGATTTATCACCTGAAGTGGTCTCGGTAATGTTTTCATCTTCCTCAGAAAGATATGCTTCTTTAACTGAGTCTTCCAAATTTTTAGCACCAACAATATCACCCTTTACTAAAAGTTCAAGTTCATTCACATATCTGTCAACCTAATAAAGTGAAATCACAATAAGATTGTGCATTGGCATGCATAACCTTAGCCCAAGATGAAAACCTAAGTAGCAAGATGAAAATGGACTCACCTGTTCTTTGTTCAAGCGGAACTTGTGACAATAGAAGCATGTGACATGGAGAAGGTTTCTCAGACTCATAAACAGCAAAGGATTGAATAATGGTTTTGCCAACTCAATATGACCAAAGTGACCAGGGCAACGAACAGAATTCTGACCACAACTCTTGCAGCTGGCCATTAAAATTTCGACATAGTCAGAAACTAGAGAAATGTATTTTTTTACACCCATACCATATGCAAATATCCAAGGGGAGCACATCCACAAGGTTCACTTGAATCAAATAAACTGTAAGAACCTGAACTCAATTATCAAAACATGTAATAATGTCACTTCTATTGTTTGCCAAGATCCATAAAACAGATACATGATACACCACAAACGTATTCCATAGATATGTTCTCCCCAGTGCTGGATGCAAAAACATAAATATATGCTCACTCCATTTCATGAATTTGTTCAACCAGTCATCAACTACGAATAAATCAACAAGTCACATAGTCTAAATAAGAATTAATGAAACTACTCTGTAGTCTGTACACCTACAAAATGTTGTGTATTATCAAGCCACTGTATAGCATCAATTTTATGGTGCCAGTTTGCTTCACCAACGAGAAGTGGAGAGCACATCAGGAGTGTTTGGCTTAACCAAATCCGACCATGTCATAATCTTACAAGACAGCAACTTAAGATACGATACAGAAGGTACTCAGCTTCTATGATACTGATACATTTTATATGTACTGAGGCAAAGCCATATGGTTTTCATTGGGGGCTGAAATATAGAAATTGGTCTTAAAACATAAGAAAATACAATGTCACTTCCTTGTAAATTGATCTCAAGGACTCCGGACCATAACTAAGATGTCAAGTCCAGAAGCAGGATTTCAGAAGTGGGACAAGGAACTCACGTATCAGTATCATTGATAGGTCCCATTGCAGGGTCCAGTAATCCACCTGGCACAGGAAGGTTTTTGGCATCAAGGCGCTCCAACTTGGTGATCTTTTTAATGCTGATCCTCTTAATTTCATCATCACTATAGAAGCTGAAGTGGAGTGAATCCACTTCCTCTGATGCTGCCTGCTCAAGAAGTAAATAATGTAACATCAGCCACTGAACCATTAATAGGGAAGTATAAGCCGCAAGAGTACAAAAGACCATAGCGTGGCATCCAAAGTCTACAGAAACTGAAACTAGTAGTTTGCAGATAACTTTACAAAGAGTTTCAATTATAGTGATACAAACAATGAAAATGCATTTTCTTGAAGGAAGTAAAGCACAAAAGTAAGAGCAATGGCATTCTGCGAACAGGAAACTGAAACTTAAAAGACAAAACTGCACAAAACCTTCAATAGCGGCTAAGACCATGCTTCAAATATGAAATTCATTGCAAAGTGACAGGTCAAAAAATTAAGTCCTAAGAATAGATCTTTTGCTGCTCACTGTAGTTGCTACTGTTTAAGAATAGATCTTTTGCTGCTCACTGTAGTTGCTACTGTTTAAGCAAACTGTAATGCAAATGTAGCACAGGGTAACACAAGGTCACTACAATTCTGCACGTCATATCTAGTGAAGAACATATGGTTCTATCGACATAACGGTTGACTGAAATTTGGTTTGTTTATCAGTCACTTTTTTTAATTGCCCGGTCCAAATCTAATGGTACAGATCATGTACCTTCTTTTCCTCTTCTTAAATCCTCACCATGCGACACGATACTACTGCCCACATGCACACGCTCCCTGCCTACTGTCGCTCCACCACCTCCCGCCAGGCACCAGCACCTTCCTCCTCCATGCAAGCTTCCTCTCTCCTCCCTGAATGCCCAGAGATATTCTTCGAGTCTGGTGGCCCAAACCTCCACACCGTCGACCTGCCACCTTCACACCCACCAGCAAGCCTCTATAACTTTGGCAGGCCGTGCCTCAAATCTCCCTACCTACCACTCGCTGCCTGAATGTCTTCCCAAATCTCCCTCTACAGCCACCAGAACAGGTAAACCGCAAACCTTAAACCCAAATCCCCAACCCAGTCTCAATTTCTAGTATAAATTTTGGTAACTTATTGATAAAGCAAGATTCAGCACCTGGTGTGGTGTAAAACTTCGTACAATGCATCACGTTAAGTTCATTCGTCAATTGTCACGTTAGTATGAATTAACAACCTCGCAGTTAATAGGTGTTTGTATTGCCGAGCCCGTTCATTCGGCAAAGGTTTCTAACTACTACTGCTTACTAAATTATGGAGCTAGTCGATCATTAAAGGAAACTTCCTCGGCTGAAACAGAGCAATTGACAACAGCATACTAGGAGAACAGTCATGAGGTTATCAAAAACACAAGTTTCACAGCTGGGAGAACGAGACACCAACCTGAATAGGCTGCCCGTCAGCCATTATAGACTCCGCGCGTGCGGCCTCTCTCCTCGCCGGATAAACCTCGTAGAGACGGAGGCCGGAGCGAATGGCCGAGATGGCAGCGCGACAAGCCCAGAGCAAGCACGAAGACGATTCAGGCGGCTGCCTGCGACCCGGGAGTCCGAACGCGGGAGGTGAGGGGGCTGTGTTGTTCCTGCGGCGGAGAGCGCCGAGAGAGGCGGCGGCCGGGTGGGGAAGGTACTGGGCCGAGGGTTTATTTAGGGTTCTGGCTTGCACGAGCGATCACCGGTCGGGAGATAGGGAGAGGCCTCAGGAGTCAGGCCTGGTGGTTGGTTTTTTTTTTTTGAGCAAAAGGCCTGGTGGTTGGTGGTCGTGGCTCCCGTGAGTCGCTGGGCTGCTGCTGTTGGGCCTTGGCCCTTGTTGGGACGAGGTGGCTAACGAGTAACGACTCGAGGAGCACAAAATTTTTATTTCTTTGTTAATTCCTTTTTACGGAAAAAATGTCCAAGTGAGTTTTTTACAAATCCACTAAAACTTGATGATTGCATGAAAATATTATGCTACTCCCTCCAATCCAATTACAAGACGATGTTTTACTACATATCTAGATATAATGTATATCTTTTTTATAAAGACACTTAAGTCTGTTTAGTTCCACCTGAAATTCAAAAAAATTCAAGATTTCTCGAATCTTACGAAACATGCATGAAACATTAAATATAAATAAAAAATAACTAATTATATAGTTTATCTTAATTTGCGAAACGAATCTTTTGAGCCTGGTTACTCCATAATTGAACAATAATTGTTAAATACAAACAAAAATGCTACAGTGTCCAAATTCAAAAAAAAGAGTGATTTACTTTGACACATCTCAATGAGAACAAAGTCCGTACAAAGGATAAACAAAAAAGACACAAAATGACCTTAAAAAATAAGAATACATCAAAGACTAAATTGTTCGCCTTCAA
>Ga0182004_10000785_pt1 | contig 21066 bp, 18 predicted proteins | sample Sormic07211540_1_FD_120479 | JGI IMG/M metagenome (GOLD analysis project Ga0182004, IMG submission 120479) | Endophyte microbial communities from Sorghum bicolor roots, Mead, Nebraska, USA - 072115-40_1 MetaG | ecosystem: Host-associated > Plants > Roots > Unclassified | place: USA: Nebraska...
CGCGTCAGGCTGAACCGACATGCGCGCTGGGTGAACGACGATGGATGCAAGGCGAGGCGCTGGGCTCGACGGCGAGTGCTGGAGGCGGTGCGGGACCCCCGCGGCACCCCCCCTGCGTGCACGGCGACGGCGGCGCCGACGCTGACCACGGGGGCGCGGGGCCGTCGAACCTCGACCCAAGGCTGGCGAGTCGTCCAGGCTTGAGAGGGATGCCTCCGAGTCGGTGAGGCAAAGCATCCCCCCGGGACGAAGCGGAGATCCGGCGAAAGGTGCAGCTTCAGGGTCCAAGGAGCTTGCGCGCAGCACAAGGGAGGCCTGCGCGGCGGCGGCGAGAGGGGGCAGTTGAAAGGTGGCCGCTGCCCCCGACAAGGGCTCCTCGGCCTGAACTTGCAAAGCCCAAGAGAGACGGGAACGGTCCATGGCGGTCGGGAGACGGACCTGGGACTTGTGGCGGGCGCCGGGGAGCCCGACGGCCGGGGCTGGTGGACGCCGGGGCCGGGTGGCCGCCGGCGGTGGGACGGGGGAGCTCAGTCCAGGTTCAGACGGCGTGATGGCATTGGCCCCGGGAGGCCGGCAAATCGCCGGCGGGTTGATGGGCCGGGGTGTTCGCCCTGGCCGAAGCCCTGAAACTCGCCGTGCTGGGTTTTCACGGAGTCAGAGCGGCAAAGGGGTGTGCAAAGATGCACGCTACCACAATCTGTATCAGGATTCACGAGATATATGTTCTTCAGGAGACTCATCCCCTAAAGTTTTTTTTCTTAATTTCTTTGTAGCTACTTCTGTATCAGGTAGTGTGAATTTACTGAAAACAGTCAGAAAAATTCACACTACCTGGTACAGAAGTAGCTACAAAGAAATTAAGAAAAAAAAAACGTACTGTACTCACGAGCCGTTTTGGGCTAAAAAATTACTGAAAACACTAAAATAAACTTCCATTGAGTTTGATGGAATCAAGAAACCACAATTTATTTTCTTGAATGAAGCAACACACATGGACTGAAAGTTCAGTAACACTACATCAGTTCTTCAGCTCAAGAGATACCAACTTCGTGGACTGAACTCAAGCACATACAGTCCACTAATTCAAAAACAAGAACCTACTGCAGTACAAGAAGGGATCGAACAAAAGGGGATCATGCAGGTACCGTTGGAGAAGGAAGCGGAGAGCACCAGATTCCTGCTCCTCCTCCCGCTCGCGCTCCTTCCCCTTCCTCGAGCGAAGGAGGCGTATGGGACCGCGCTGCGGGGGACGAGGACGCCGGGGCCCATCGCCAAATCCAGGGTCGAACTCGACGCCATTGCTGCCGTGCTGCTGCCCGGTTTGTTGCTGCCGGCCCCCCGCCGAGACCGAGAGGCCGTGTAGCGTGTGGGAGTGTCGCGTCGATGTGTGCCACAAGAGTTCCCTGGGCTAGATGTTAGAGCAAATGGGCCGATCAGACATGAAAAGGCCTCATTCGAGGGTCCCGTCGTCTTTTTACTCTGATCTGTCGAATGTTGTTATCGAAGAATGGCGACTGTAACGATTGCAATTTCACTTTCAGGGCATAAACGTGCATGTACAGGTGAAAGTTTGGATCCTTTTATTCGGGAGAATTAGAACGTACTTAGACTAGGCTATTTGATTTATAATTTAACATTCCACGACTTTTAAAACTTCACACGCAAACCTATCTTAAATTCATAGGGTGGGGGAAAATTGATTCTATATATTACCATGTTATGTTTTTATTTTACAATTTATAACACGTTTTTCAATTTGCTCCCCTACGATATAGAAGTATAACACATAAACATCTTTCTCGTATGACCTATAGTAATATACAAATATATTTCATATACAACCATATTAGCCTAATTAATGTGTCTAAATTATTATTATTAAAATAAATTCAGTTTCAAAGGGGCCTTAGAGAAATGCATGTAAGTTGCCCACACAATATAATCTACAAGCCTACAACAGCTCTTCAAAATAACAGGGAAAAATGTTCACCCGTTGCTCAAATAGTTAAGTATATATATTTTGTACATGTTAAACCTAAAAAACATAGGAGCTGCCTTTTCGCTTGGACAAGTTTCTCGTGATCATGTGTGCAACATAATCAGGGTCGTCAGTGAAATATTTTCGACCTCTGTAGCGGGATGCCAGTTCAAAATTCCTGAGGGAACAGGGGTCGCCTGTTATCTTTTCAGCGTTAACCCTCTTCCCACACATTATCATCTTCATCATCGCCAGATTCGTGGGCCTCCGCATTCAAATCTGCCAATTTGTATGTTTCGGTTGCATTTCCTACACATTTTGAAATAGATTAGGCTAAATAGTGGATGCAAAATCTACATGGGTATATTAACTACGCAAGTGGAGGTTCAGACATTATATATAACTGAAACAGATGATGAAATTAAAATTGGACTTTGAAGTAGGGGTAGAAACACCAAATTCCCAAATTAAAAAAAAAAGTCATCACCAGAGGGTAGTCTCTGTCGAAGTCTAGTATCATAATTGGGTAGCTGATAACTTAAGTTCCAACAGCTATTTATGGGTATCCAGGCCAAAAACTTTACTCCATCAGGTCCCTATTCTAGACCCTATATTTGGTTGGGCACCCCGCACCCATATTTCTCCCTCAGGTCTCATTCTCGTTGGCCCAACAGGACAGCCCACATCCTCCATCGTGTGTCCTACCTTCAACGCATGCTCTCTCTCTCTCTCTCTCTCTCTCTCTCTCCCTACACGTGCACGACACCCTACTGTCACCGGCTCGATCCTCCAATTGCGTCCCTATCCAAAGGAAGAAGAAAAAGATAATGACGAATGAGTCCCTTCTGTCATTCTCTACCGGAGTAAGTTTGGGGGCCCAAATTTGGTAGAGTTGAAGCAAATCCATTGAGCCCCAAGAAGTAGGCGGAGCATCTAAAACAAAAGTAGAGGCCTTGTTTTTTGTTTTTGGGGCTACTACTGGAGTTGCTAACCAGACATCTGACACCCTTCATAAAAGTGTTACAGCTACTCCCTCCATGTTGCTATTTGTTGAAGTATCAATATTTTATCTTAAAGGAACTTTAAATACAAATGTATTGATACAAGTTTTATGTACTAAACTTTTATAGTTGAATAATTGTTGGTCACGGGCTCACAATTTGTAAATTTTGACTTTTCCCTATACAAAATGCTTATCAAAAGTAAAAGATAGTGGATGTTTGATATCAATGAGATGATGACAAGGGATTCGTAGCTATCAGAAAACATGTCCCAGTTGTTGATTAGAGTAAGTCCAAGAACCTCTTTATATCCATCTATTGATAGGAATAAAGATTTTGGTAAAGAAAATGCCCTACAATTTCTCTAATTAAACATCCAAATATTGTCACTCTTTATTCATGATTTCTCACTGGTCAAAGATGGACAACGTGGTTAGCTCTCTAGAGAGCACACAAGATATATAAAAACTTTTGGAGGTTGAAAAGATATAAAGACCTATTTTTATTGACTCCAATGAGGATTTAGAGAGCGAGTTTAAGAAAAACTCTTGGAGATACTCTTAGACCAGTATTTGAGCAAGGCTTATAATAGAAAGAAAAGAAAAAATCTCAAATACATGTACACATTTTATTCAAGGAAATTCAAAAAGGTTAATCAGATACATGGATTTCCATGACATTATTGTCAATTTGCTATTTATTGTATTAGACAATAATTCAGGTATAGTTTGAAGATAGGTTGGAAGACCAGTTGTTACCTATACAAGCATTTCAGATACAGAATATAGAAAACTTAAAATGGTTGAAGCTAAAAGATATGAGTAAGCAAAAGATACATGTACGTGTAGGTTGATGCTCTTCCCATTCAATAGTGTTATCATCATCGTCCCGCTTGTATTTCTTGCCCACCTGGCGTTCAGTTTGAGAATCTGGGACAAAAATCTTGCATTCCTCCTGCATTCTCTTTTTTGTTGCTTCCTCTTCCTGCTTTTTCCTCAAGGGCTCATAATAAGCCTTTATGTATTCTTCCTACTGTAAAGTCCGTATATGTTAATTTCTGAGCTGGCCCGTTCACTTTGATCATCTTTCCAGTCATGTTTCTTGTCATCTTTGGCTTCAGATTTTTCAAGATTTTGTGGCTCAATTTTCTCTCCTCTTTGTTCCTTTGTAAGATTCATGCCATCTTTGATCATCCATGGAGGTAAGACTTTTAGTTCAGAACCATTTTTACCTGATTCAACATCTTCTTTCGCACTGGTAGTCAACAGATAAACTTCAACCTAAAAAATAAAACAGATATCTCACCTACAAAAGCAAAGGTATGGCCATAAAGTGCAACAACTATATGTGACACAAGGTAAGCACATGTGCGGTGACCCTATATTAAACATATAAATACATTAGTGAAATTTTTTTAAAGGAGATATCATAACATCATTGAACAAAAGTTACAAATGTGGAAACTTTTGATTCGATTCAAGGAGTTTTTCTTATTCTGATGGATAGTAGGGAAAAGAAGAGTGGACTTTTGCACAAATAATGGACTAATATGATTCTCACAAGTTGATTGGGATATGAAAAATAGTTGAAATCTAACTTAATTATGTTGGATATACAACCAAGAAGATTCAGTAGCACTATATGAAAGTCTTACCTTTGTCTCTCTAATGAATGTCGATGTACCATACTGCCCCTTGTGAATTCCTAGAAGAACCAGCTGCAGGGTCACCGATTGCAAAAGCACCAATATTTGCTCTTTCCCATGTTTGTAGACTCCCAAACTCAGATTCTTCACTATATCAAGTTGTGCAACCAATGGCTTCAATTGCTCCTAATGTAATAGAAAAACAATATAAAGATCATACCTCAGATTCTTAAGGCCTTGTTTAGATCCAAAAAGTTTTTAGATTTTGGGTGAGACTAGAAAAGACCTAAATACCAAGAACAAGATTCTGAGACACTGGTTGATAGATCAGTATACATGCAATCACCTCCAAAATGTTGCATATAGAATACTATTAATTCTTTTCCCAATAATCTTTTTTACCAAAGAGACTAATATTCTCAATTTCTCATCCAAGCACTTGTAGTGACATCAGTCAAGCTATTTCTTGACTCTAGGCAAATAGACTATATAAATTCTAAAAAACTGTAATTAGACAGCAAGGACATGAAACGATTTAGAGCCCAATTCAACCCCCATCCTCTTGGCCCACTCGATTCTTGCACTAGATTCACTCATGGAGCCATATATATATAGTAAATGGGCCCCTACTATATGCAAATTTAAAGATACAAAATTGTAGAGATTAACCCAAATTCTTGGTCATCATGTCAATTAGTTAATATGAGCCCCTATAAGCGTTGTAAGTAGACCACCGATGGTTTGTGTCATATTGACTATAAGTGGTACATGACATAGTCATAATCTTATTATGAATATTATATATAACTGCTCAATATTGTATCATGAGAAAAATAGGCATATATATATATATATTTGAATTGTCCATGATCATTTATGTAGTAGCAACTATTCAAGGCATTTGGATAGAGATGGATACATATCTTGTAAGCGTATGATACTATGAAGCGCTGCAATCATGAAAATCTGCCACAGACAATAGATTCAACTAATAGTATTCGATCAAGCCCCCAGTATACTACTATACTGTGTGCCTTAGAGCGGTGGCGATGGTGGTATGTCCATGCACATCCACACTTCTAGCCCCATCAATGGTTACATACATAAGTGTCCACACGTGTCCCTTGACACCTCATTTCCATAACCAAAGTGGGCTAGTATTAGATCTATGAGATAGAGACGTGTTATCTTAACATTATTCCTTATGTATAAAAAATATTTGCATGACTCAATATCTTCTAGTATTATATTAAAATCCACAGTTTGCTCGATACTGGAGTGAGATAATTAATGAAAACGAGGACAAATAGATTCGCCACATGGCCTATAAATACATGGCCTTCTAATTTCCATTCTCCCCACACCAACAACTGCATTGAGAGTTCATAATATCATCTATTGTGTGTAGTACTTATGGATCCCAACTATGGAGAGTGGAATGCCTCTGAGATCAAAATTGTGAAAGATCTCATCGCTAGCCACAATGCCAATAGCACCTCTGCTAATGACATAAACAATAAGCAAATTGACATTGTGGATGTGCTCCAAGCAAGGTTTCCTACAAAGGAGAAGCATAAGGTAACCAACTTGTATGCTGATCTCATGGTGGAGAATATGCATATGATGTTGAGCGGCAACCAACATGCAATGGTGAGTAGCAAGCTTGTTAATGACAAGTTTAGGATGCCAGTGGAGCATCCAACTATGGACGTCTCAAGTGGTGATTTGGTGGAGGAGAGGAAGGCCAAGAGGAAGGCAGGGGAGGATTCACATAGCCAACCAGATCCTCAGAAGGAGAGGCAGCGCCGGAGGTTTTGGACCACAGATGAACACAGGTTAATGATTTCTCTATCTCACATACTCATGAGTTTTTATCCATTTATTTCTTTCTTCTTATTTTGGTAATGCTTGTCACATATTTCATGCAAACTATTATTACATATATTAGAATGATGTGCTGGGTATTGATTATGATGATGGATTTGAGAATTCATCATTGATAATGAGTGTGTATATTATGCAATTTTCATTCTCAACCATGTCTCAATGTAGGAATTTCCTCTACGGTTTGCGTGCATTTGGTCGAAGCGACTGGAAGAACATCTCCAAGCACTTCGTTACCACCAGGACACCAGTGCAAATCTCTAGCCACGCCCAAAAGTATTTTCGCAGGATGGAGAACACTACCAAGAGGCAGCGCAGCAGCATCAATGACGTTGGCCTCTGTGATGATGAGCCCAAGGTGCAAACTAATGCTTCAAGCCTACAGGGGTTCACCTTCACCAATGGAACCTACAACTCAAACCACTATGGCTCCAACAACAGCCAATTTGTCGCCATGAGTAACCTGGCCAAGCAGATGTGGTTTCCATCATTATGTTGTACTGGACAGGCAAGCAGCAGCAGCAGTAACCAAGCCACTACCTTAAACAGAGGTGAGGCTGGTGGTTCTTATGTGGCTCCAAAGATGGAGGGGGCTGAGAGCAAAACAAAACTGAGTAGTGGTGAAGCGGAAGATTTTCTTTTTGATAAATGGATGATGAGGAAGTAGGTATTACATCTAGCCTAGTACCCTTTGACATGGCAACCTATTAGTCGATCTGTCATATACATGCAGATTAAGTGCTATGTCCTATAGTAGGGAGGGAACAATTTCTTTATAGTGAAACTTTTTGTGTTACTATTATATGTGTGTGGTCGTGTTATAGTGTGATGCCTTTGCTTGTGTTCTTTCATATATCGTCTATACCCTATGAGGATTTAAAAATAAAGATATGTTTTGAATTTTGATATTTAAGAGCTCATTTGGATCAATCATTCTCTACGGGGATTGGAGGGAATTAAAGATGAAATAGACAGCAGGTTAGTGCACTTCATCATCAAACAAGAAAAAAAAATTAATAAAATGCAGTAGGCAAACGACATATATTCACGTGTAAAAACTTGATTAAGAACTACTCAATTCATTCCAAATTATAAGACGTTTGACTTTTCGGACACTAAGTTTGACCACTCATCTTATTCAAAAATTTGTGCAATATATTACTCCCTCCTTTCAAAAATCTCCAGCATTTAAGCCCTGGATGCAATGACCAAGGAGCATGGAAACATGCAGCCTGAAGCGCCGATTTTCATTTAATCGTCATGCATGTCTGAACGTCTGGTGTCCGTTCGTTTGTCCGAGTAAACATCGCTGAAAACGCCGTTAGCGCATGCAAGACCGAGCGCCCGCACTCACGTATGCATTCTAACATGCATTCTAACGGGAGGAAACAGAGGGGCTAGTCGAAGCGATGGGCAACAGTGCAGAAGTGAATGCGTACGCGTACGAGGAGCTGCGCGGGTGCTTGGAACGATGCAGGAGCGTGGTCCCAGACTTAAACGACGGAGACTTTTGAAGAAAAAAAATTACTAATATGCTGGAGATTTTTGAAAGAAGGGAGTACTTCCTTTGTTATAGCTTGGTTTATTAATAAAAGTTCTTCAAGAATGACTTAAATTTGACTATTGTTTGCATAAATTTTTTGAATAAGAAGAGTGGTCAAACTTAGGATAAAAAAGTTAAATGTCTTATAATTTGAAATGGAGGGAGTATATACACCCACATGCATGCAGTTAGCGTAATAATTGCATAACCGAGCATGGTAAGGTGATTTTCAATTGCCACGTATGACTAATGTCGTCTCCATTATTATTTTTTTGCGAGATCACGATGAACCAATTATTAATAGAAAAAAATGTGTATGCCACCCTACCCTAACTTATCGTGTCCATCGACCCCGAACTTATCGTGTCCATCGCCCCGATGGCAAGGATAGGATAGGGACGGTGCTGCAAATTGATAACCACGGTTCTTCTTTAGTCTTATTATTTTTATTTAGTTATACTAGAGGAGAAACGTGAATACAAGGACCATCTCCATCTTTACCCAATGGTCTTCCGAGAGGCCCTCATACTCCCCGTTTCCCGGCTACCTTCGACCCCAGCAAATTTAAAAGGTGACCCCGGCAGCGGGCAGCCCAGCCCGCAAGAGAAGTCGTTTCTTCTCATCCTTTGCACAGGCAGGAAAGCCGCAAGGGCAGCGCACAACATGTGTATGTATGTATGTATTATATTCTGAATGCAAAAGCTAGCGGTAGTGTTTCTATGCATTGGGCATTGGCTCATTCCAGTAAGTTGTCAGAACATTTAAGAAGATATTGAAGTGTATCAAACACCAACTTTCTAGGTGTGGTGTTATCGAATGATATGTTGTACTCCCTCCGTCCACGAAAGAGTCAATTTCTAGAGTTGTCCTAAGTCAAATTTTTTAAACTTTGACTAAATTTCTAGAAAAAAATGCTAAAATTTATGGTATCAAATTAGTATCATTAGATTCACCATTAAATATATTTTTATATGATGTGCATTTTATATTATAGATGTTGTTACTCTTTTCTATAAAGTGACACGGATTCTAGGAATTGACTCTTTCGTGGACGGAGGGAGTACCACACCTAGAGCGCCCCAATGCAACATATTCGATTGATAAACTCACGCTCACCAAACAGTTTTCTGAGGTAGCCTGAGGCTGAATAAAAATCTTTGATAATGTTAAAAACTTGCACTCTCAAAGCAAACGTAAAAACGTAGCTTCGATCATCCATACAGTAGTGTTACAAACAACTTGTGGTCCACATTTTTGCATAAAGTATAGCTTAAGCATAGTAGTTCAAGCTTGACTTTTTCTTCGCCTGGACCTGTACGATTCCTTCATTGAAGTCCTCATGTGTTACCTGTGCAAGCAAGCATCAGGTTAGGAAATCAAAATCATCACAAAAATGAAAAATAAACAGGTCAATAATCAACCTACAGAAGTCATCCTCCATCTATCTATGTAAGGGATTGTGGTCCTACCACATTCGCAAAGGAGCTAATATAATGGAATTGTGCATATGGAGGAGCAGAAGGCTCACCTCTGTAGCATCCCGGCGTAGAGCGAGCATACCAGCTTCTACACAAACTGCCTTTAGCTGTGCTCCGTTGAAGTCGTCTGTTGAGCGAGCCAATTCTTCAAAGTTGACATCGGGATTTACATTCATTTTTCTTGAATGGATCTACAGAGCACCATACATAGCAACATTAGTTAGTAAATAGCCTACTGAGTAAAGCAAAAGTATCGTTTGACAAACTTCAGCAAATTGAACATAAGTTGTGGAGACCAACTTGCAAGATTCTAGCTCTTGCTTCTTCAGATGGGTGAGGGAACTCAATCTTTCGGTCCAACCGTCCAGATCGCATCAGAGCAGGGTCAAGGATGTCAGCACGGTTCGTTGCAGCTATGACCTTTATTCTCTCATCACTGCTGAATCCATCCAGTTGATTCAGTAATTCCAACATGGTTCGCTGAACTTCTCGATCACCGCTAACTTCACTGTACCAAGAGAACAAAAATATGGAACATACATCACATATGCTTCTTCGCAATAAGAACAATTTGTTTACACTAAATTGAAACATAAAAAAGTGTTCTACTTTCTGTGATCCTGTGCAGACAATTAACATTTTCATCTCATAGAGTATCATCAGCCAAAACAAGAATAAAACAGTGCAAGGGCTGAAATGTCATAAAAGACATACCTATCAAATCGCTTGGTGCCAATGGCATCTATCTCATCAATAAATATAATACAAGGAGCTTTCTCTTTCGCAAGCTGGAATGCATCCCGGACAAGCTTTGCTCCATCTCCAATAAACATCTGAACCACCAAGAGCATCATTACTACTCTACTCGAAAGTATAAACTATGCTCATGATAACATCAGAATAAAACAGATTTTGCATGGCAGAGCAATATCTCCAATGTGTCTTGAATGAAAATGGACCAGATGGTCAGTGTTAGTCATGCAATCAGAACAATATTTTAGTTAAACTGCTAAACCATTCAACTTTTATTCCAAATCCAATTATTCAATATACAGACAACAAATGATATACAAATCCTTTATAAAGTGTCACATAACTGACTGAACTTCAACAGAGAAATTTTGGACTAACAAACTCCATAATAACAGAAAGATGAAACCCATAGATCCATTTCCTCAATGGTAACAATATGGTATGTACAAAAAAATTACTTAGACAATTCAGGAACACACTAGCCCTAGAGGTAACAAAAAAAAAGCTGTGTTCAGAAGGTAGAAAGCACCAAGACATTCCAAACTTGGTTCTGAGAACCTTGGCATAAGGAAATATTGCTTTAAGACCAATGCTACGGTACAGGTGACAACTGAAACGAACAAAATAACAGCACTTTCTGAAATGGAAACTCAAAAGAAACAAAAAAGTTATTCATGTACATAAAAAAAGGAAATTAACCAGGATGATGCGATGAAAAAATGAAGCTATGGCAGAAAGCCAACAATAACTCGAGGAAGGAACAAAGAGCAACAGAAGTTGCAGTATAAATATGGTAACATCAAATGGAGCAACAGTGTACCACAGGATTCAAATCAGAAAAAAACAATACCTTAACACTGAAAAGACATGCAGCGATATAACTAAGACAAAAAAAGGAAAACAAAGCTTCTCGGGTAAACTGATTACCTGCACAAGTTGTGGACCAGCTAATTTCAGAAATGTTGCATTCGTCTGTGCAGCACATGCACGAGCCATGAGTGTCTTGCCAGTTCCTGGTGGTCCATACAAAAGAACTCCTTTTGGAGGACGAATACCCAACTTCTGGAACCGGTCTTTATGTGTCATGGGCAGAACAATTGCCTCCACAAGCTCTTGAATCTAAACTCAATCAAATAAGATTCAAAGGATACAAGTAACAGATAAGCAACTGGGCATTATTCATCTCTTGTATGGAAGACTGATGGAACTTGCTCAGCTATTCCCTAAAGAGCAACAATTGACTCGAAATATTGTCATATGATAAATAGGGAACTAACAAAGTTTCAGCATTCACTCAGTACAATACCTGCTTTTCAAGACCTCCAATGTCATTATAATCTTCGGTGGGCTTTTCATCCACCTCCATTGCCTTCACTCGAGAATCATACTCTGATGGCAATGTATCTAGTATAAGGTAGCTATCTTTATTTACTCCAACCAGATCACCAGGCTTTAGCTTGTCAGGGTCCACTAGTCCAACAACAGGAAGGAATATAGTCTGCAATCATCAAGGCCATAAACGAAGATTTTGCAGCAGTGAGTTTGATTCCCTAAACTCAAGACCATACACAAAAGGTAGCTCATAAAATGTTTCATTGCTTTAAATTTTGAGTATCGAACATGATTCGACAAGAGATGTGGAAGAGCTAGAATTAAGACACCCACACCTGCAAGGCCAGGCAGGTGAACACAGAAGAAAAGATATCGAATTGCTGATTTGGAGCAGAATGTAAGCAGGACAGGCATATTACAGAACTGTTTCTTTTCAAAAATAAATAAATAAATAAAAACTTAGCCAATTATGACTGCTTCAGCATATTTCAGCTTTGCAGTTATATACAATTCGTTAATGGAATAATCCATAAACCAGAACCATTACAACATGAAGTTGTTACTAGGGTCAGACATGCCAATCCATCTATACCTAATAAGTTATTTTCATGTGATAAATCTTCAGACTGTATGCATATTAGTGGTCAAATATTTAGAAGGTGGACTGCATACAGCATATGGACACACAAAAAAAAAAGAACAGCAAAAGACATGACCCTGATCAGAGAATAGATTGCTCACTTGTCTTGTGGAGGTCTTCAGAACAACACATTTTCCTTTCCTTTGTGAGTCTAAATCAATGTTAGCACCATCCTCCTCAGCTTCATCCTCAGGGTTCATTTCCAAGATCTAAAACAGTTGAGAAAAAGGACAAACCATATGAGTAACCCATAAACAAAAGAAACAATGTACAGACAACTTGCATAACAAGTACCAAATGATAAGGAAATAAAAATTTAGATATCATCATCTCCAAAGGACGAGGAGTGCAGCACAGTAATCTACTAGAATACATGTCACAGTTCATTTAAGACGTGAGATACTTGAATGCTCCACAGATCCACAGATCTATAGAACCATCAAGTCTTCGAAATTTATTATTGTATAGGGACTTATAGACTGGAAATTTTGAAAGCTAAGGTAGTTGAAAAAAACCAGTTTCAAGTTCCAAGTTTCTGAATATCTAGATTCCTAACCAGATCACAGTTACTCAAATTAAAGAATCACTGCTATACTAAAGACAAACTACCCTAACTAACTTGAAGTGGCTGAGCAAGAGGCACGTGTGTTCTGTTCCGAATTAAGTGTGGTGCCGCCTTGGTGCATATAAAGATCTAATCTAATATGAATTATCCGGGGGCAAACACAATATAATAGCACAAGCAGTTATATAAGTATGCTATATCACACCAAATCATGTGATAATAGACCAAATCATTTACACTCATTCACTTCCCTGGCCTCAAATTAACCAAGGATAACAACCACACGCAGGAAATTCACAGAATGGAAGAAAACTGAACCTCAACGATGTTGCCGACGAGGTAGGGCAGCTGCTTGTTGAGCTTAATTTTCTCCTGATTTTCCTTAATCTTCTCCTTGAACGACTCCAACTCAAGGTTTGTCCGCTGCAACTCGTCCTGGGTACCGCCGGAGAAAAAACCAAACAAACCCCACGGATCAGGCGCAGACCCTAGCGCCGAACGAACGAGGATTACAAAGCCGCGGGGACAGACCGCGGGGATCCGATCTAGGACTGGGCTCGCTCACCTTGAGGACGCGGATCTCGTTGTCGAGGAGGCGGGAGGCCCGGATGATGTCCTCCGTGGACATGGAGGCGAGCTGATCGTCCTCCGCTTCGTCAACGGCCATCGCCGCCGCCGGGGCCGGGGCGCCGGATGACGACATCACCGGCGGAGTAGGGTTTCGGAGTTGGAGCTGTCGACGAGAAGACGCGAGTAGCGAGAACGAGCGAGTTTGGTGTGTTCTGCGTTTTTCTTTCGCGAGCGAAAGTGTGGCAGTATACTCCGTATATAAAAAGTTGTCAATTATGGACTAATGAAACTCAAAAGATTCATCTCGCAAATTACAAACAAACTGTGCAATTAGTTATTTTTTATCTATATTTAATACTTTATATATATGCCGCAAGATTTGATGTGATAGAAAATTTTGAAAAAATTTTGGTTTTTAGGTGCAAATAAACAAGGCCTAAAACTTTTAAACTTTGACTAAATTTCCAAAAAAACAAAATTTATAATATCAAACCATTATCATTAGATGTGCCATATAATATATTTTTATAATGTATTTATTTTTATATCATAGATGTTGTTATTTTTTACTATAAAATTAGTCAAACTTAAAAAATGACTAATACGGATAGTAGTAATTGATTTATTTGGAAACAGAAGAAGTATAAGATATTTTGATTTTTTTTGTTTTTCATTATATAACTACATATAGTGCATGTCTAAGTGTACGGTTAAAAGATATGCATGTATCTTAGAAGAACCAAAGCAACTTATAGTTTATAGTAAATGGAATACTATTTATGATAGTTCCAAACAAATATCATTAGATCCCACTAAATATATTTTTTGCAGTATGTTTATTAAATAGTATTTTAATTTAGTCTAGTATAAAATGGTTTGGTTTAGACCAAACATAGATTGTATTTTTCTTTTAGAATGAAGGTAGTACTCTATTTTTTTATCCTTATTATGGCTTTGACTTGCACATGTCAATGCAATGGAGCTCCGACACAATTTTTACCATGAATTCTCTATAGATATGGTTGAGAGAAACTCTAAACTTTCAAATAGCCAATGCAACTCTAAGCTGCTAATTGACCACCCTTTGGCCCACAATCACCTCCATGACCACAAGGCCACAACCGAGGAGCTAACTAAATTAGTGTCATAATACCTATACAGGTGCAGATGTTTACTGAAAAATATTGTACTACTAAAAAAAGACTTATTCAGCAACTTGTGTAAAGTCATGCAAATATGATAAGCATGCATGAAAATCACCTTCGCCTCCACTAGACTTCACCTCTGCTCACAATGAACCATCACCTAATCCTATAAGCATCTAAAAAAATATACTTCTATTTGATTCTTTATTTATATCCATAATACTAAGAATAGATTCAAAGAAACTCCTTTCCTAGATCTCCTTTATTTTTTTGAATAGTTTTTCTAGTGTGATTGAGATGCTGAAAATGGGCCCTAGTCCAGCAAGGGAAAAAAACACAGGGGAGCCGGATAGAATTCGCCCCGAGAGAGAAGTGGGCTGAAAAGAAAATAAGAGAAAAGAAAAGGAAAGGCAAAATGAATGCGATGGGCTAAGATAGATGGGTTTTCAGCCCACAGTAGAAAGAAGGGGTTTAAAACCCTTCGAATTTTGAAACTCACTTTGAGGTTTTAAAAAATCAAACCTTAACCAACCAAATAACGTTTGAAACTCCTTTAGAATATTTGAGTTTTGAATATTAAAATTAAGTTTCAGAAATAATTTTAAACTTGTTTTCAATCGAACTTTAATTTTTTATTTTAGAAATATAATAAAATATAATCATGGCTTAACCAAGACTCCTATAAATTCATTTTTTAAATCATAAAATTAATGAAAGCACCATGAATACAACAAAAGAATTATAACCTATGCCATTATTTATTAAATTTACAAAATATTTTCCTTTTTGTTAAAAATGTAGTCATAACTCTAATTTTGTTCTAACAAATTTTACAAAATTGGAAAAATCAAAATTCTGGGTGTTCCAATTGCCAAAAAGGCAACCAAAAAAGCATGTTATGTGAGTTTGCCATTGTTGGCATGTACTCTAGAGAACAAAAATAGCCAAGCGTTTCAAACCTTAAAAGATTTCTTTTGTCCTAAGAGTATAGTTTGATTTCCTTCATGAACTTGTCACAGAATTTAAAAATCATTCTCAAACTCGAATAGCGGATAACCTACCTCTTGTAACTTTCAAAATTGAATAAATTACCTAAATAGTTTAGAGTGGTTTCATGGTTGTTTTGGCTGATGTGGCATGTGGGCCACATGTCTTCAGATTTTTTTAGCGAGGCCATTTTTGTTGAATATTTGAGATCCTAAATGATCGCAAATGAAAAAAGATATACTATAAACTTTTAGATCTCTTCATGCACTACAAATTTGGTACTTTTTCATAGGAGAACCAAAATACCCATGGCAAAGCAGCCTCTTCTTCGCTCGTAGTTCATGGTCGTGTTTCTTTGAAAAAATCACTCTTCAAACATGTGATCCATGCATGGAGGCCGATCTCGCAGGGTGGGAGTGGGGGGGAGGGGGAGACAATGTGGTGGGGGCTGAGGAAGCATCTCCTGACGACGTTCGGGAGCGTTCGCACAAGAAGCAAAAGAAGATCAATCTAAGTTTGTGATTCTTTATGTAAATATGCTTGGAAAAGTATAATAGATATTGACTTAACGTATTGCAACTGATGTGTGTATGAATCTATTGTGCAATTGAACTTAAACATATGTGTGTATGAATCTTCATGTGTTTACGAACTTGGTAACGTATACATATATGGACCTATTGTATGGATTTGTAAATCTAATTTGAGGTGTCAAATTTGTGGTACCTCTTTTAGTACGCTAACAGTGTGATGGGATTTGTGAAGCTTGTGCTTGACACTAATGTGTAGTTATCCTTACCTTAGTATCTGAAATTGATTGGTTATTTATTTGCAATCTTCATTTGTCAAAAGCACATGATTTAGTTCACAAGTATATATTTTTAATATTCATATTTGCCTTACTTGACAACATGTCCATTGGTGCTTTTCCTATCTGGCACCATATACTTCTAGAGCTTCTTATATATATAACCTGGGAAAAAACATCTTCCTTGTATAGCCCTTTTTTGCTTTTCTATTTGGCACCATATTTTTAACATTTATGTTTGCCTTACTTAACAACATCATTCATGCTTTTCCTATCTAGAACCATATACTTCTAATACAAAGAGGGGCATATGTGTCATTCTGGCAGTCACTTAACTCCGTTAGTAGAGCAAATGGACGGTAGTGCCAAATAGGGGAGGAAATTTCAACTTGGCGCTAGATAAGGAAGTTTGATTTCACCAGTGCTAGACCATTTTCTAGTTCCAATAGATATTTTTCTCTATAACTTTGGTATAGACCATGTTAAGAGCTTATTTGATTTATTTTTAAAAAATATCAATTTTTAAAATACGAGAAAGTAAAGTGAATATGGGTGTCTAAACAATCTCATATAAAAATGCATCGACTAGAAAGTTTTAGACCACATTTGGAGCTACATCGCTGGTATAGGCCATGTCAACAATGAAGGCCATTTGAAAAAAACATAAAAAATCAATGTCAAAATCCACTAACTTAAAAATAAATATTTAGATCTCTAGATGATCTCAAATAAAAAAATTCAACAACAAAGTTGTACATCGTATTGAGAGCTACAAACTTGGTATATACCATGTCGACAACTTAGAACACTAAAAAAATTCAAAAAACTGATTTTCAAAATATAAGAACTTAAATTCATATTTGAGCATTTAAACCCACCGAAGAAAACCATTTTAAAATGGTCAAAGGGGTATTTTATCTTTTTTACCCACGGCAATCCAGTTTCCAAATTTAGGGGTAAATCATATATTATTTAGATAAGAAATGAGAAAGTTTTTTTTTTCATTTAAGAAGAACGTGAATTAGGGGTGTGTTTGGTTCATTTCCAAGACAAGTCTGACTAGCAAAACTAAACCAGGCTAGCCCAAGCCTGCCTCTAGCAAGTCAATACTCATTTGTTTGGTTGCATGCACTGATGAGCCTGGCTAGGAGAAGTTCTTGTTTGGTTGGTTGACTTGGTTTGCATACAGTCATCTCTTTCTTGAGCTGGTGAGTTCACCCCCTTTGATGCATTCTCTCGAACATGTGGTGAGCTCCGTCTCGGTGGCGCTGCTCTGCTTCGGCTCCTTGAGGAAGAGCTCCTTCAAGCTTGGGTAGCAGCGGTAATACGTAGCTCACGATGAGGTGAATTGTCATACTGCAACGATACTTGAAGCTCACCGCCGACACGGTGGGAGGCGAACTGTAGGGCGAATTGCAGGGCGACCTCCAAGTTCACCTGGTGCATCGATGGTGCCACTCCCGCGTCCACCGACCGCCGAAGATGGACACAAATTAGTGCCCGCGCTCAAGACCGCTAGATCTAGAGCAGGAGACGCGCGCCAAGGGAGGGGAGACAGCGCCGACATGGAAAGGGGAAGGAGCTTGCGCTGCCATGGGGAGGGGAAGGAGCTCACGTCGGCCAGGGAGGGGATGGGAAGGGGAAGAAGCTCGCGCCGCCATGGGGAGGGGAAGGAGCTCACATAGGACAGGGAGGGGATGGAGAGGGGAAGGAGCTCGATCCGCCATGGGAAGGGGAGGGAGCAGGGGAAGGGGGAACGTGGTGCGCATGGAGGAGGAGCCACAAAAGTATAACCATTGACAGACAAGTTTGATATATTCAATACGAACCACAAAAGTAGATCAACGAGAGAAAACCTTCGAGTTTTTTCCCCCATTGATTTCAGAGTTAAGAGGTGACCTACATGTTGTATAATCTACACTTTTATTTACCTTTCTCTTGGTTTACTGAACAACTCCTTTAATTACCTTGGCCCCAAGGTCTAGGAAAAACCAATCTTGGATCGTGACCGGGCTTTCTGGTGGGTTAGGCACTTAAGGCCTTGTTTAGTTGGCAAAAACTTTGGTTTTTGGCTACTGTAGCACTTTCGTTTTTATTTGACAAACATTGTCCAATTATGGAGTAACTAGGCTCAAAAGATTCATATCGCAAATTACAGGTAAACTGTACAATTAGTTTTTATTTGTATCTATATTTAATGCTCCATGCATGCGACGAAAGATTCGATGTGACGGAGAATCTTGAAATTTTTTTGCAAACTAAACAAGGCCTAAGTAAGGGCTTGTTTAGTTCCGAAAACTGAAACTGTAGTACTTTCGTTTGTTTGTGGTAAATATTGTCCAATCATAGACTAACTAGAGTTAAAAGATTCGTCTCGTGATTTACAGTCAAACTGTGTGATTGGTTTTTGTTTCCGTCTATATTTAATGCTTCATGCATGTGCCGCAAATTTTGATGTGACAGGGAATCTTGGAAATTTTTTGGATTTCGAGGTGAACTAAACAAGGCCAAAGTCGTTGCGTGGCTTTCCTTCTTGTCGAAAGTGAAAAGCAGTAAAGAAAAGCAAACATATGGCGACCCTAGTTTATTTCCTCAGTAAAAGCAGTCAGCTCAGTACACGGTTCGTTGGCTCTTGGCTGGATTCAGAGGTAAAAAGCACGCGGATTGACGCTTTGACTGTACTTGCCTACCCTCTGTTTTCTTGGGGATCCACATCCGCTCGTCGCGTTGCCGTTTCCAGACTCGGGGAATTCCACAGCCAAGGCCACGGGCCACAATGGAAGCGCTCCGCAACGCGCTTCTCAGCGAGCTCGCCGGCAGAGCCGTATCCTTCCTGGTGTCCACGTGCGGGAGCAGGCTGATGCCGGTGCCGGCAACCGTCCAGGAGCGGGAGGAGAGCCTGATGCACCGCCTCCAGCTCCTGCTCCTGAGGAGCGCCACGATCGTCGAGGAAGCCGAGGGCCGGCGCGTCACCAACCATGGCGTGCTCCGGCAGCTCAGGGTCCTGAGCGACGCGATGGTGAGAGGCCACTACGTCCTCGACACCGTCAGGTACGACGCCGGCGGAGGATACCAGCGGCAACAAGAAGAGGACGGCAGCAAGGAGAAGGAGGTGGTTCCAGCGTTCGCCCTGTCCAGATTCACCCTAGCCAAGCGTGCCCGATGTGAGTCGTCGTCGGAGACCACAACCACGGCCAGCCCGGCACGCCGGAGGGACACCTCTCTCCAGCTGCAGCGGATGGTTCGCAGCCTGGAGGCCATCCTCGCCGGCGCCATGGAGCTGGCCGTGTTTCTCACGGCCTGCCCGCCCATGTCGTGCCGCCAGCCTTACAGCGCCCATCTGTTCCTGGACAAGTGCATGTTTGGCCGACACGCGGAGAGAGACCAGGTTCTTGAATTCTTGCTGCAAGCTGAGCCGCCGGCGCCGGTGACGGTGACTGCTGCAAACCCGGCGCCGGGAGTTCTTCCGATCGTCGGCCCCGCGCTCATCGGGAAGAGCACCCTTGTGGAGCATGTCTGCAACGACGAGAGGGTGCGCGGCCATTTCTCCCTTATTCTGTTGCACGCTGCAGCCGGGAGTGCTGGCGTTGGAGATCTTGGAACCATGGCCGCCTTAAGGGACAAGTGCGCGACCAAGCATCAGAGCAACACGGAGGATGAGAGATGGTTGCTTGTCATCGAGCTCTCAGGGGATGTGGACGACGAGGCATGGAACAGCCTCTGGTGCTCTCCTGGTCGTGGAAGAAGATGCATGCCATTGCCGTGGGGGAGCAAGGTGACACTCACGAGCCGTTCCGAGAAGATCGAGAGGTTCGGGACGACACGAGCTGTCAGACTGAGATGCCTGACAGCCTGAGCACTGAAGCCATGTGGTATTTCTTCAAGCTGAGTGCGTTCGGCAGTTCGGGGGCGCTGACCCAGACGAGAACCCGAAGCTGGCGTGTTGGCCATGGACATGGCGGTCGAGGCACGGGGGTCGTTCATGGCCGCCAACATCATGGCCGCCATGGTGAGAGCCGACCTCAGCAGCCGGCAGCTCTGGAGCAAGGTTCTCGCAACAGCGAGGCATTACATGCGGAAGAACCTCGTGCTGTTTGGTGAGTACCCGGACGACCTCAAGGCCAAGGATCGTCCTCCCCGCACTTGGAGCATGAATAAAACCGCGTGTTTCCTGATGTACGAGACTTAAGTGCTCAGCTCAATGCCTCAACCTGAAGAGCAGGCCCTCCTCGACCCGGAGGTGACGATAATTTACCTCTACATTCAGCGGGAGCTCCCCGGAAGCTCACCGTGGCCACGTTAGCAGAATTATTTTGGGCCGTTTGATTTCGCATTCAATGGTCAGATTTCATTTGAGCTCCTATCCAATTTTGTCGGCATGTGGTGGCCCGTAAAAAAAATCCCCTCAGTCTCTCCTCCCCGTCTCTCCTCCCGACGCCTCGCTCGTTCCCATAAAAAAATCCCCTCGGTCTCTCCTCCCCGTCTCTCCTCCCGACGCGACAGCGACAGGCGACGGCGCCACCCGCGGGCGGGCTTCCCCTCTCTCTGTCCCTCTCCTCCGGCGTTGCGGCGTGCTAGGTGGCCAAGGACCGTGGCCTCCTCTTCACGCGATGCCGGGGTGTTGGCGCCCTCCACGGGCGCTCGACGAAACCCTAGGTACCTGTTCCTCACCGTCGGCGGTGGCGGCGAAGCTCACCGGCTTCATCCCATCGGTGCCCCCTCCTGAAACCTCTCGAA
>Ga0182004_10000786_pt1 | contig 21062 bp, 19 predicted proteins | sample Sormic07211540_1_FD_120479 | JGI IMG/M metagenome (GOLD analysis project Ga0182004, IMG submission 120479) | Endophyte microbial communities from Sorghum bicolor roots, Mead, Nebraska, USA - 072115-40_1 MetaG | ecosystem: Host-associated > Plants > Roots > Unclassified | place: USA: Nebraska...
AGCTAATATATGTGTTGGTATAGGATAAGAAAAGAAAAAAAGAAAATTGTGGTAGAAAAGTGGGGTGGGGGGGGGGGGGGGGGGGGGGGGAGTGTCAGAGTTGTTTGATGGTTAACTTACAAATGGCAATAGCAACTTGAGTGAGGAATTGGATGTTGTGTAATCGACTGATGAAGCCAAAGTAACAATTGCTGCCAGCTCTGGCTCAGCCCCTTGGGATCCTTATGAAGCAGAACCAGATGAATTAGTTCCATATATTGGTAACAAAACTTTAAACAAGCTGATGTACAAGCAAACTCAGCAGAACAAATATCAAAAAAAGAAGAGCTACCAATTGCACTGGTATCTGATGTAAAAGCAATGAAGATGGAACTATGAAAAAAGAAAACATAACTGATGGAGTGCTATCAATGATAAGAGATGTCATTTGGTCTCTGCACAGAACTAGTTACATTTCATATGTGAATATGATAGACTACTATTTAAATTGGCACATATTGCGCTCAAGGTAACTACTGGCTCTAGATTAGAGAGTGACGCTCAAGGTAACTACTGGCTCTAGATCAGAGAGTGACGACATGGTCCTTTTATTCAAATGGTATTCTTATGCTAGGTAATTTGTATTGAAAATAACATAGAGCCAGGAATGAAAATCCCATGAGAATTCAAGTGGAAGCTATTTAAACAAGGATGATTCCTGACAAATTTAAGAGGCAATATGCAAACATCCAGCAAGCTATCAGTAATGCCTCATCCACTTTCAAAGATGTACCAACAAATAGTTCTCTGCTATGGTTTTGAAGAAGGAAATTACCAAACCAGTGCTCATTTTACATATGATATTAATCTAGGAGGGAGCAAGTTCTGAGGGAGAGGACATTCTAAGATTTTTGAGAGTCAACGTTAAAGAATTAGCATTGCTAATCTCCTGGATGTCGGGGAGCAGAGGTAACTAATGAACTGGGAAAGGCGAACAAGAAAGGAAAGGAATGATGATAATTCATCATTTAATAACTCCAGTAACATGATATTAATATTACAAGGAAACAACATCAGGAGAAAAAAATGGACAGATTTAGCATGAATGGTGCTTTAATGCTTTTGTTGGATTCGCCGGTTGTGCAGAAGCAATTTTGATCGATCAGGATGTCACGTGGTAGAGATAATTGCAGTAGAACCATTGTTATCCTAGGAGACGTGACAATAGCATGCCAGGCAGGATAATAGCAATATATTCTGATTGCATGACTTTGGCTTTGTACTTAATATTTGTATGCATTACACAATGGTCAAACATATACACCAGGGAAAGTTTCTAGAGGTTCCAGATCTCGGTATCAAGATGAATAAAATTTGCAGTCATTTATGTGCTTGTGATAATATCCACAGCTACCAATGATAAGGTAATGTTTGATTTGTTACACTACAGCCTTACTAGTTGACAACATACCTTCTTTTCAATTAAATGAAAAACTTTGCCAGCACTGCTAGATATGTAAGAGGAGAAAAGGAGAAATGTCAACAAAACATACCACACTTTGAAACCATCGCATACAATAAGATTCCTCCCATGGAATGACCAATGGCAAGCAATTTGCCATCCTTGGGTACACTCTGTTTTCTTATGTAATCCATCTGAACAAACAAAAAAAATTGCACGCTTCTTAAAGGGGTTTCCAAGGTACCATCTGACTAGTATACATGAAGAATGTCTACAAACCGCAGCAGGTACATCCTCCTCCAGATAATGGTCAAAGTCCCAATCATAGCTTATAATAAGCTCCAATTGTTTCTGCAGATCTTCTATGGTTGCGGAGAGGCGTTCTTGCCAGCCAAACAGCTTAGGGGAAACATTTTGTTGGCCTTCCCCCAGAATCTTCACAAGGCGCTGACTTAAATTGCTAATTTGATCAGATATCACTGATGTCTGTGGCAATTCCAATAAACCTAAAATTCTTTCTGAAACCTCCTCAAGGCTAGCTAAGGAGGCATCGGGAGCAAGTTCTGACACTCGATCAAAAAAACTGTCAGCTATGTTTTTCAGCTGGCTATCTTTTACATAACCAGAGAATATTTCACCCAATTGTGCCAAAGCATTTGCCAACTTTGTCACCAGCTGTGGTTCTTCTGATATACTTGTTCCTACCATGTTCTTATCTGCTATTACTGGAACTTCAGAAATTTGATGTTGAGAAGTGAACATATTCTCAGCAGGAATAGCAACAATTGCTTTTGTTGTAGAACTTTCATCCAAATTAGGACCAGGGGTGATGTCAGACTTGGTGTTAGCTGCAGCTAGTTCTGATCCACGCATGCTCAGGCCAGCACCACGCACTTCAACAATCCATGTATCAAATCCTTGCATGGACATATGACGAGCAAATGAAGCCTGACAGCATTTCATATGTATCAATTAAAATCAGGGGTCAAAGTGAAGCCATAATGAAAAAAACTATAACCAAGAACAATAACAACAATACAAAGAAAACAGTACTCCCTCTATCCCAAATTATAGGTCGTTTTGGTTCTCTAGGTGCATAGCTTGATAATATGCTTTTTCTAGAAAAGCCAAAATCACCTATAATTTGGAATGGAGTAATTCATATTTTTTGTTATTGAGTGTAACATGTAACCAGAGAGCACACAAAGCCTGAAAAAAGAAAATCATAAAAAGAATACCATTGTTGTTCTATAGTAGGAAAACTAAGATTATTATAAATAATTCATTTCCTGTTGTAGAAGTAGAAGAGCAATAACATACATGCACAACCACTAGGACACTAAAAGTACACAAAAGAAAACTAACTGGCATGTTGTTGTACAAGGTTGATTTTCATCACTGCTATATAGCTGGCAAGTTGATACTTCACAAGGGAAAAGTTTTGCCAATAGCATCCAAACTCTGATAATAGTTACTATCAGTTACACAAGAAAATGCTCATTGTTTTCTGATATAGTTCAGTGTGCTGCATATTTCTTACTCTCACTACATTCCATACTAGCTACATTTCCGTTCCAAATTATAATTCACTTTGGTTTTGTCCTAAGTCAAACTTCTTTAACTTTGACCGAGTTTATAGGAAAAAAAATACCAACATATAAAATAACAAATTAGTCTTATTAGATTCTTCATGAAATATATGTTCTGATAGAACATCTATTTGACATTGTAGAAGTTGATATATTTTCTAATAACTTTGTCAAAATTAGAGAAGTTTAACTTAGGACAAAGCCAAAGTGAACTACAATTTGGAACAGAAGGAGTACATATGAACTTTTGTCGTTTTGGAGTTGTGTCACTATCTTGTTGGTTGATCTGCTCTATGCCCCATTGCCCAAGCACATGGTATCAATGTATTCTCATTAGCATTTTGTTTGCTCAGAACTAAGCTACTTCTGAATTCAGAACTAAAAAAGTTCCACATGTTCCTTATTTGATTTTCCCTGCTATTTTTTGGGAACACCAGCCGAGTCTTCATTTGGAAGCATTAAACAAAGCCAGTTTCTCTATGAGCAATCTCTTGATTCATAGCGACTCCTAATTCATGACAAATTTTGTTCACAGAAAACAAGTATCCACTTAGTTTATCGACACACGAAACACCACACCAATAACTCCATTATGGACAAGCTCACTCACCCCAGGGGACAGGTCGAACCCAATGGCGTTGGTGGCCACTCCAGACAGCAGCATCAGCGGGTGGTTCCTCTTCGGCGCCTGTGCAAACCAAACCAGCACAATCAGCAACCAGAAAACCCCAACGAAGCACCACCAATCACACTCGCACAGAAGCAGCTATCACTATTGACTCATCACCTCAGGCGGCGGACGGTACCGCCAGAGCGCGAGCCGCCACTCGGTGCCCGGAACGGGCGCGTAGTGCAGCTCGTCGGCCGTGCATATAGCGGGCTTCTCCACCACATGCTCGCAGGTTGCTGCGGCGGCGGCGGCGGCAGCGGCGGAGGCGGAGGCGGAGGCGGAGGCGACTGCTCCCGTTTGCGAGGGCGAGGAGGGCGGCGGCGAGGCGCGGGAGGAGGCGAACGCGCAGAACCGCGGAGGTGGCGGGGGCGCGCACGGGGAGGCGCGGGAGGCCCTGGAGGAGGAGAGGTGCGCGACGGCGGCAGCCGCGAGGAAGGCGCGGAGGTCGGAGGCGTGCGGCAGCCGCATGATATCGGTCTGGCTCGCTCGCTCGGCCTCGGCAGTTGGGATCCTCGGTTCTGGTGTGTTCTCTGTCGTTCCCCATCTTTCCTCGCCGGTTTGGGGCTTGTTTAGTTCTAAAATATTTTACAAAAGAGACACTGTAGCTTTTTCGTTTACATTTGACAAATATTGTCCAATCCTGGACTAACTAGGCTCAAAAGATTTGTCTCGTCAATTCCGACCAAACTGTGCAATTAATTTTTATTTTTGTCTATTTTTAGTACTTTATGCATGTATCTAAAGATTCGATGTAACTGGGAATCTGAAAAATTTTGCAAAATTTTTTTTAACTAAACAATGGTCCGTGCCCGGCTTTGGTGAACCGAGTGGCGGCCACGTGGGAAACACGACGGGTTTGTAGAATTGGTGGGACCCAGACCACATACGACCGCGTCGTCATGGCGAGGATTTTCCTTGTATCGCGTGTCTTTTCCCCCAATAAATAGAAGAATTATCGTAAATCGATTTTTTATTTTAACTGAATTTTAAAAAATCATCAAAATTTATCATATCAAATAAATATCATTAGATAATAGATATATCATAAAATATATTTTTATAATATGTTTATTTTATATGTTGCTACTTTTTTCTATAAAATAAAATTAATCTAATTTAAACTCAAGATAATTTGATTTAGACAGATTATACGAAATTGATTTTTTATTCGGCAGCAGAGGGAGTAGGAATTTCGATCTTAGAGGAGAGGAGAGCACCTTGAGCGTGTTGTCTTTGACCAAAATGGAAACATGCCCAAAGGCAGTCTTCATACACGGGATTGGTGGTATGATAATGACACATGGTGTCAATCCACTGCAATATGTAAAATTTTATAGAGGTAAACCCTTAAAAATAAATGAATTTTAGGAGCAATTTTCTTAAGATTTATTCATACGTAGATATTCAAGGACATAAAATTACATTAGGTTCAAGGGCATGATTTAAATTCTACTCCGTATTGTTTAGATAACTATTAAATTACCTTTTGGAATTTGTGGATTATGAGGTAAAAGAAGAAGGGCCGCCAGCCTTAGAGCAAGGCTAAAAATATAACCGATCGCTGGTTGTAAAATTTCTTTGTAGCATTTCTTGCAGTCTACTCATATAGTTGTTAGCTCATCACTGTTAATACATGACATACTTGTCTCTCTCATAGACTTCCATGGTTCTTATGCTTGAGCCAGCTCTAAGCTTACAACCCACTTTTACTCTCCCTCCCCCATCTCAAAATTTAATTAGCTTACAGTCTACTATTATACTTGTTCTTATAGAAGAAGAGAAGGATGCCAACCGCCAGACATTGACCATGGGGAAGAAGAGAAGAGCTAGCTAACCACGGGCAAAAAGAGAAGGGGCACAAAACAATAGCTACGTCACAGGCCGCAACAATGGCTGTGACGACCCTTTTCTTCTTCCCTATGACTTTCTTATTATGACCTAAGAATGCTCTACTTGATAACATGATGGAGGATGTGAGCTAAGTCCTAAAAAAGTTGTGTTTCCTTTTGTTTTGAATTGCCTTATTTGGCTCTAAAACATTTTTTGATTGCTTTATTGGCTCTTCTATTAGTTTGAGGCTCAAACAGTGTTAACCTATATGCAAAATTGCCCTTTTTTCCCTTGATGCTAAAGGCAACAGTACAACAATCACCCACATAGGTCTTTTAGGCTGCCTACTATCAATAATTTTTAAAAATAAGATACGATATATTTTCAAGCATAGAATTATTATTTTTTCTATATTTGCACATGACATACATAACACTGACCATTTGAAATGCACATGAAATCCACAGTTGCAATCCAAGTGCACACATACACAATCATGACAAATCAATGGATGTAACATTAAGTAGGTTGAGGTCATACATGAACAAAGTGCACACATAAAGTAAACAAGATGTATAAGTTCACATATGTTCACATTAACCAAGCCATGTCAACATGTAGTACATGGCATCACATATGAGAGAACATGCATTTCAAAAATCTAAGGCTAAGGCTTCTTTTGCTTCTTGTACTCATTGCAGGACTAGGTAGTTGTGTTTTTTTTTTTTTTTTGCTTCTAGTATTCATGGAGGGGCTGTCAAGTAACACATTTGAAGTGTTAGCATCATTTGCACCTAGCCCTTGCTTCTTCGGTGTGGGTTTCAACTTGATTTTATCCTTAGTCATCACATGTTGTTCTATGTGTGAAAAATACTTCGGGCTAATTTGAGCCACTTCTTTGCCTATAAACATTCAATTTTAAGAGCAAATGGTGTTATTTTAATATAGAGTAGTCAAACAGAAAAAAGTAGAATTAGAAAAAAAAAAACCTTTTTGATGGTCCAAAGTTAGATTCATTATTGCTTTCACCTATATTTAATGCTTTATGCATGTGCCGCAAGATTCGATGTGATGAGGAATCTTGAAACTTTTTTGGTTTTTGGAGTGAACTAAACAATGCCTCAAGCAAATTATCTTTTGAAAATCCTCTTGAAGTTCTGGATAGAAGGAGCAATATTTCTGAAAATAGCATCATTTTGCGTTTCCCAGATTGAACAAACCAATATTTCTTGAAGCTTGATACGTTATCTGTGAGTTAACATATTGTCCTGCTTACCGCTGGATCATAGATTCACAGACTATTTTGATGCGGATCAAGTAAAATTACAGTTGTGAGACACGGTAGAATTTCTATATTTTATGGCTTCCATTGCTAAGGTCTTATCTAGATGCAATATTTTTTTGAAGTTTGACACTATAGTACTTTCTTTCGTTTGTATTTGACAAACATTATTCAACCATTGACTAACTAGGCTTAAAATATTCGTCTCGTGATTTCCATTATGTGGTTAGTTATTTTTTTATCTATATTTAATACTTCATGCATGCGTCTAAAGACTCGATGTGATAAGAAATATTATAAATTTTTGGAATTTTGGGAGCACGGCCAATTTTGTACATTTTGCACCGCAGCGACGCCGAGCCTGACACGACATGAACAAGCAGCAAAGCTGACAAATGCATTTTTTTCTCTGGCGAGGGCGCGAGGCGCATTCATCTCGCGCTGTTGTCTTTCCTCTGCTTGATGAGCTTGAAGAGGCTGGGCATCACCTTCTTCTTCCTCTTGATGGTGAACGACGGCGTCCGCGGGTTCCGGATCCCCGCCGATGACGACACGGACGACCGCCGCGCCCTCGCCCTCCGCATCGTCGCCGACACCCTGGTCGACCGCCGCCGCGGGTACGCGCACAGCAGTCCGTCCCGCTCGGCCGCCGCGTTCAGGTCGTACAGCTCCTGCTCCAGCGCCTTCTGCTCGCCCGCCGCTCTCTCCGCCTCCGCCGCCGCCTCGGCCTCCCTGGCGCGCAGCTCGGCTGTCACGCGCTCCGCGGCCTCCGCGCGCGCCGCCAGCTCCTTCTCGCCTGCCTTGATCGCCTGCACCCACGCCTGCGCCGCGGACACCTTCTTCTCGGCCACCACGCGGACCAGCGCCGCGCGCCCGCTCAGGTACTCGTACTCGAACCGCGAGATGGTTATGGTCCGCGACCCCTGTGACGCCCTCGCCCGCATTGTGCCTTCCACGGCGGCCTTGAGCTTCTTCATCGCCTTGGCCTCGGCCGCCTTCGCCGCCTCGAGCTCCTTCACGGACTGCTGTATCCGTGCCTCGGTCACGGCGATCTCGGCGTTCACGTTCTCGGTCTCGGCGCGCACGCACAGTTGCTCAAGCTCGGTCAGCTCCTCCTCTTTCCTCGCCGCCTCTTTCTCGTCCCGCAGCTGCTGCAGCGCCGACGTCATGCTTGAAACGATCGCCTTGGACCGCTCGTTAGTCGCCGTGAGGGCCTCCAACCGGTCCCTCGCCTTCAGCAGCTTGGCGTTCAGCTGCTGCACCTGCGCGTCCGCCTTCTTCTCCTGCTCCCTGAGCCGGTTCACCTCCTCGGACACTCGCATGATCTCGGTGCGCGCGCTGTCCATGGACGTCATGAACTGGAAGCTCCCGGCCTTGATGCTCTCCAGCTCTTTCTTGGCCGCGTCCAGCTCGGCCTCCGCAGTCTGCAGCAGTGCCTTGTCCTCAGCCTCCGCACCCGCGGTGTCGTCGTTCTTGACACTGTTCCTCTCCATGGCGCGGACCAGCTCCATCTCGGCCTGCAGGACCTCCACGTCGGCGTTCGTCACGGCGAGCTTCGCCTCCATCTCCCGCGCGCGGCTCACGTCCTTCCGCAGCGCCTCGATCTTGGCCCTGGTGGCCTCCATTTCCCCGGCGAACCGCTCGGCGTCGGCGCGCCGCTGGGCGTCGATCTCGCGGTGCTCCCGCTCGGCCTCGATGCGCGCGAGCTCCACCAGGACGTGCTCCTCGTTCGCCTCGTCCACCAGCCGCTTCATCTCGTCGGCGGCGCGCAGGTTGGACTGGATGTTTATCGCCGACGCCACGATGTCGCTCTCGGCCTTGGTCTTGGCCTCCGCCGCGGCCTTCACCTCCAGCCGCAGCCTGAGCAGCTCCCGCCTGGCACGGTCCAGCTCCCGCGACACCTCCGCGTACTCGGCAGCGTCGCGCTCCTCCTGCGACTGCGAGCTCCGCGCATCCTCCGGTCCCTTCCTGCTTGCCCTGGTCGCCCGAAATGCGTGGGGCTCGGACCTCTTGGACGACGCCCTGGCCTTGGCCTGCTCGATTTGGCGCTCCAGCTCCTTCGCCATGGCGCGCGCCCTCGACAGCTCGGACTCGGCGCCGGCTCTTTCTCTGTCCACGGCGGCCTTGCGTTCATTGAGCTTACCCGTGGTGGATTTTGCTAGCTGCTTGATCTCCGGTGACAAATTCTGCTGCATGCACCGAGTGTTTAGGAGTATGAAACGCAATTTGATTTGGAAAGACCGATATGAAGCGCAATCGAACAGTGGTTTACTACTATTCTGATGAAGAATCATTCAGAATTGTGTTACCTGTTGTCCTAGAACATTCCTTGCCCTGTTCGTCTCCGGCTTCCTCCCACCGATGCTTTCGCCAAAGATGCTCCTTGTAGCTCTCACGGAGCTACTTCTTCCCGGGACCTCATCCATGGCGGCCTCCAATCAGAAGCTCAGAACGCAACCTTACAAGAAGATGAGTCCAAGAAACAAAAAAAAATTGAAGTACACCAAGATTAAAAGGCCAAACAGAACTTCTCGGGAGGATGTGTTTTTGCCTTTTTGGACGGAGAGAATTTATGTGTATGCAATTAAACGAGGGCAACTGGGCAAGTGCTACTTGCAGCAGCTCCCTGGAACTGGAAGCCTATCCTGCTTGGCAGGGCTCAGGGCGCTCACTACCACACAGCACACTTGATCCCATTCTATCCACGCTGCTCTTGTCTGTCGCTGGCCTCCTCCTCTTGCAGTTTGACAGTTAATAGCAGCTCGTTTTTGGTGGCTGATAGCGAAGCCCTTGGTTAATTGGTACCGCAAATGGGGACCGTCAAGATCTTTATGAGCCACATAATTTTTGGATGGTTGGTGTTATGTCGATGAGGTAGCTCGAATCTGTCGGTGCGGATTTGAACACGTGTGCCTTCATTTCAAGTGGTTGTTTCAAAAAGTTCAGGTTGTCTCAATGTTTCAAAAAGTTCAGGTTGTCTCAGGCTTTTCACGCCGTTCCGATTGTTTTCTGAACAGGAGCCAGCAGATTTTCTGCAGGTAACGTCGTAAAGGTGAATCAGGTGAATTAGAGACTATAGAACTAGTCATCGGCCAACTCTAGGTGGAGGCGGAGGAGGGTTTTTTGATCAGGAGGCAGATGAGGTTTATAGGTACGCAATTGCGATCCTATAATTATGGAGGCACAAATGGTGAAATGGTTAGCCGGGAGTTTCTAAACGAAGATCACCCACCACCAAGCCGAGTGGCCCATGTAATCCCACAGGACAGGAGGCCCAACATGGGTACGAGTAGGTCGTGGCCCTCCATCTTGCTCAGCCGGCCCGATATTGGTGTTAATTCGCTATGTTGGGTGTTTGGTGATAGTAGCAGCGGATGCACGCCTTGACTTCTAGCTTTTTGCATTTTTTTTATTTGGCATTATTCAACAACAACAAAAATTAAGTTGATAGTATTTTTCCAAATTTTTTGGCATTTTACAATCACTTGTAAATTCATTTTATCAACTTATATTTTCTATTTTGTGGGCATGCAGTAGTTAGATCCCACCTATTGACTGAGTGGAGTTGTTGTCCTCACACCATACAAACTCTGTTGTCCTCACAAGATACGAACTCAAGTGACACTGTCACGCTCATCTCTATAGAGTCATAGGCCTAACGTGAAAGAAACTGAATTAATCACTCTCATGTCTCGTCCGAGTGAAAGAAAGTTATATTCTATATCAAATTTAATGACACATTTAAGTATATATTAATTAAACACTATACCCTTTTCTATAAACTGAGCTAAACTTTTGAAAGTTTGAGTGAATACTATTTTAGAATTATATCTTTCAGTAGGGGTTAAACAGTACTTTCTTTGTACTAAAATAAATATAGATATCGTATTTCAATAAACGAAATAATTTTGAGCATAACTAGATTTATAGAAAATAGTACCAATAGTTATATTCAAATTAGTTTATAAAGAATATATGGCATTGATCATTTGATCTTATTTGATATCATAAACACTAGTATTTGTTGATTCTACAAAATATGCATTTATTTTGGAAAAGTCATCGTATGGCGAAATTTGCTGGTTTTGAGTGTTGTAGAACTTTTATTTATATTTAATAATTATTATATAAATATAAATTAATTAGGTTTAAAATATTCGTCTCATAAATTACAGACACCGTGATAAGAACACCGGATGCAAATTCCAAGTTGCCCCTCACCTCACTGTACTAGTCAAACCAAACATCCGTCTGGTCATCGCATCAGACCGTACATATATACAACTCGACCGACCCTGGCAGACAGCAGCTCACACACAATAGCACTTGGCAATGGCAGCGGCTGGAAGCGGGGTAGGAGATGGCGAGCTGCGTCTGCTGGGCAAGTCGTCGAGCCCGTGGGTGTTCCGGGTGAGAGTGGCGCTGGGACTCAGGGGCCTGAGCTACGAGTACATCGAGGAGGACCTCGGCAACAAGAGCGATCTCCTGCTCCGGTCCAACCCGGTGCACAAGAAGGTGCCGGTCCTCATCGACGGCGGCCGCCCGGTGTGCGAGTCTCTCGTGATCCTGCAGTACATCGACGAGATCTGGCGGGGGACCGGTCCTCCGCTCCTCCCAGCCGACCCCTACGACCGCGCCACGGCACGGTTCTGGGCGGCCTTCGTCGACGACAAGGTATGGTACTCCATTCAGCAAACGAATCCAATTTTTCGGGGCTTTCAGTTTCAGACTCGGCCGTTTTCTTTCCTGTTTCTAGTTTTTCCCGGCGTTTAGCGCGCTGTTCAGATCGGTGACGGACGAGCAGAGAGCGGCGGCGCTCCAGAGCGCGCTCCTTGCGGTGGAGACGTTGGAGCGGGCGTTCAGGGAGTGCTCCAAGGGGAAGGCGTTCTTCGGCGGCGACGCCGTCGGGATCGTGGACATCACGCTCGGGAGCCACCCGATCTGGATGAGAGCGGTGGACGAGACGGCAGGCACCAACCTTCTGGACGGGGCCAAATTCCCTTGCCTGGCGGCGTGGGCGGAGCGGTTCATGGCCGTGGACGCCGTGAACAGGGTGGTGCCGGACGCCGGGAAGCTTTTGGAGCAGTACAGGGCGTCTCGGGCTAGATGGACTGCAGCAGCTGATTCTAGCTGAACACACTGTGTGCCTACTTGCATTCAGTGAGCCGGTGTCTGACCCATAAATCCATGAGATCCAGTACTCCGAAGTTGTAACACCTGCTTAATTGGAGTATTTGTACTTGGAGAAGTATTTGGTGTCAAGTGGTCTGCGAATTTGTCTAAAAGACATACGAAATGGACAAATGGTGAGATGATCAATGCATCATCCATCCTTCTCTGAAATCGATACAGTCGAAAATTACTGTTTGTTGGATGATAAGAAAAGCCAACGGAGCCTTAAGAAGCCTGACTTGCTCAGGCCAAACCTGATTCATGATCAGATTAAGGCCTTGTTTAGTTGGCAAAAAAATTGGTTTTTGGCTACTGTAGCACTTTCGTTTTTATTTGACAAACATTGTCCAATCACAGTGTAACTAGACTCAAAAGATTCATCTCACAAATTACAGATAAACTGTGCAATTAGTTTTTATTTTCGTCTATATTTGATGCTCCATGCATGCGACCAAAGATTTGATGTGACAGGAAATCTTGAAAATTTTTACGAACTAAACAAAGCCTAAAAAAATCGATTCTTGATCAGCACATCAATCTTCCACTCTCCCACCAGATGCTGCCCGCTTCATGCTCTGCATCTACCTCCCTTCAGCAGGACAGTGCTGTGTGTGTTGACGAAAAAAATTTGCAACGACCTGGAAACGTCACCGTCTCAATAATTCTAAGATTAGCAGTTGATTGGCGTCAATAATACTCCACTATTCGTTTGGGAAGGCAGAAGTGGCTCCAGTAGACATGCGCAACACATTGTGACAAATCTCGCCATGTTTTAGGACAAAAACTGAACTATGGATCCGTATGAGAAAGTACAAGGGAACCTAAAATTTAAATTTAAATAGAGGGCGAAGGATAAAATAATTTTTTAAGAGATTTGAATCCTGGTTTTATCGAGGAATGGAGCTAACTCGTCGAAACAAAACTGAATAGCTAACTCGATTTTGCCTCTACACAAGTTGCACAACCATGGGTAGGAGTGGTGAAAAAGAAAAAGGAGAGACGACAATAACTTAGCCAATAAATTAGTCGACTCTACCTAAATGGAGTTTATGTTGATGAATGCAGTGCGGTACATAGAGTAGACAGTTACAATAAAAATAAACAAACTATTTGCATATATCACTTTGAAGTTAAAAACATCTAAGACCTTGTTTACAGATTCACATCAATCCACATGTGTTAGGTAGATTGAATCCTAAATCATATCAACACATGTGGATTGAGGTGAATCCAACAACGTCCATATAAGTGTAAATATTATAAAGTTGTTAGCACTATATGCACAACCATTCACTAGCTACGGAAGTGTGACAGAATTATAAGAGAGCAGTCTCAGTAGAAGTTTTGAATGAAACTTTACATTGGGACAAAATATTTTATCTAAGTTTTATTTTATTCTATATGACATCGCCGTGAAATTATTAATCGAGACTGGTGTTACGGAGCTGGAAGAAGCGTTGACTTTTAGAAACCGCTGCCCTTCCCATCGTTCACTCAGTCCCAAATCCTCCACGGGCACAATGGGCGCGCAGAACATCCTTTCCTAAAACACGACAGCGCTGGCGCAATCGCGGCACCTCTTTTCCAACAAGCAGTGGCGACTGGCGACGAGAAAGGACCACCCACAAATTCCAAGTCGCCCACATGAATCTCGAGTTCTCGACTCGCTGCTGCTAGTCAAACCTTGGTCATCACCTCATACACTCGTACATATACAACTCGATCCCCACCACCACTCAGCGGCACACGATACCACGAAGCAAACCTCTGCAAACTGCAATGGCAGCGCCAGGAGCCGGCGGCGAGCTGCTCCTGCTGGGCACATGGTCGAGCCCATGGGTGATCCGAGTGAGGGTGGCGCTGGGGCTCAAGGGCCTGAGCTACGACTACCTCGAGGAGGACCTCGCCAACAAGAGCGACCTCCTGCTCCGGTCCAACCCGGTGCACAAGAAGGTGCCGGTCCTCATCCACGGCGGCCGCCCGGTGCGCGAGTCGCTCGTGATCCTGCAGTACCTCGACGAGTCGTGGCCGACGACGACCGGTCCTCCTCCGCTCCTCCCAGCCGACCCCTACGACCGCGCCACGGCACGGTTCTGGGCGGCCTACGTCAACGACAAGGTAAGCAGCAGAGGAAACGAATCGATTTTCTGGCCTTCGATCAGATCAGCCTCGCTATGTTCGCTGATGTTTTTTCAGTCATGGCTTATCAAGTTATCAGCGCTTCAATCTTCTGTTTGTAGTTTTTTCCGGCGTTTAGGGTGCTGTTCAGATCGCTGACGGACGAGCAGAGAGCGGAGGCGCTCCAGAGCGCCGTCCCTGCGGTGGAGACGTTGGAACGGGCGTTCGCGGAGTGCTCCAGGGGGAAGGCGTTCTTCGGCGGCGACGCCGTCGGGATCGTGGACATCGCGCTCGGGAGCCACCTGATTTGGATCAGAGTGGTAGACGAGGTGGGAGGCACCGACCTTCTGGACGGGGCCAAGTTCCCGGGCTTGGCGGCGTGGGCGGAGCGGTTCGTGGCCGTGGACGCCGTGAAGAAGGTGACGCCGGACGCGGGGAAGGTCCTGGAGCAGTACAAGGGGTTTCGGGCTAAATGGATTGCGGCCGCTGGTTCTACCTGAACGTACTGAATATGACTATATGTATCTGTAAATCTACTTGATTGTGGATGCACTATGCTGGATAGTGGATACGTTCAGTGCTTCAGTGAGTTGGTCAGTTGGAACCAAATAAATAAATAAGATCCCGCCAGTTAAAAGTTCAGTATTTGTATTTGGACAAATATATTTGGTGTCAGATGATTTTTTTTTAAAAAAAATTGTGTAATAAGGCCTACGATGGTGATATGTTCAAAGCATCACCATGTATTGAAATGGATTTCTAATTTCAGACTCGTGTCTTTTATTAATCTAAGGATATGTTTGGTAGCGCTTTGTTAGCCGCTCTATATCTAGCTTCTTGACTCCAACTAAACGGGAAGATGAGCAACAGCTTGAGCTGCCTCACCCACAAGTTGCATTGGGAGTAGCAAAAAATGCGAGACGGAGCTAAACAAAGTGGTTTCCTTAGGCTTCGTCTTCGTATTCGTGGCCCTAGGGACAAATTATCTCCAGCCTAGACAAATGAGGAGATGAGGCACGAGGGTTGAGCGCCCAAGACAGAGAAGCATGGCCAATGGATGCGGAGCAAGCAATGGAGTAGGAGATAAAAGCGGATAGCGGCATAGTAGGAGGGGGGCAGCAAATGGAGGTAGGCGGAGGAAAAGGCAATAAGACAAGAATAGAGATGGGCATGGGCAGGGGAAGCAGAGGGGTGTTGTGCAGGCTGCAAACGGGCTCTAGGACGAGGAAGAAGATAAGGGAAATAGAGAAATCTAACTAGTGAAGCTGGAGACAAGAAAACTATTTCATTACAAAAGCTATAATTGAAACTATTTTGGCTGTAGATGGAGCACTACCAATCGTCAAACACCAACCTTGTTTCTCCTCCTTCTCCGACATGTTTCTCAGCCTCGATGAGTGCTGCGGTTAGGGTTTAGGGATTCGATGTTCAGGGTTCGAAAAGAATCTAGCAGGTAGAAGGAAATCTAGGTATTAGGGGAGGAGCAAGCCAACCTAGCAGTGGCGTCAAACTTCTAATGTTGATAGCATGCCAGAGCTAGTCGGTTAGCGTGGGAACGGTCATGAACGCTGACGAAGGCAGTGAGGCACCACTGAAGCCAATAGGAGGGGTTTGAAGGCGGGGGAATGAATGCAGATAAGGAGATGGCAGGAAGGAGGCATGTCAGATTGATTATAACGCTGATTTGTGATTGATTATAGCGATGGGTTGTGATGGAGGACAGTGAATCTGTCGAAAAGGGCACCACCGGAACTAGGAAGGGAGGTGAAGGTGGCAATGGCGAGTGACACAGATGGGCACGGTCAGTGTGAATGGTGAAAGAAGAAGGGGAAGGATCCAATTTAGTAGAGCTCCACTCATTGATTCTCTTGTAGAGTAATTCTTGTGGGGGAGCAAGATATTGAGCTGGTGAAATGATTCTGGGTGATGAGTGAATTAGAGTGGTGGGCAGTAGAGTTTTTTTAGCTCCTAGCTTGTAATGTAAGTGGTGAATTGATGCTTATCAACTCTTCATCAAAATCCAATTATATTTTAATTAGTTGGTAGCATTTCATAGAATGCACTCCAAAAAAATAAGGACGCCCCCCCTACAAAATAGGTAGAGCGAGTGATTTGATCTGAGATCTTGATTTTAGATCCGGCAATCAAAACAAATTGAGTGTTGAGAGGCTCTAGTCTCATATGGTCTAGTTAATAGAACAGCTACTAACAAATAAATACTAAAAAAGTTATAGAACTTCAAGTAATTTCAACCTAGACGCAATAAGATATAGCATTTTTAAAATAACTGGTTTCAGTTTTTTAGCTAAAATAATTTATTTTTGTATTTTTTAAGATTAAACAAGATTTTAGGACTTTTAATTGTATATCTTTTATAAAAATGTTTAGATAATTTTAAAAATGTATTTGTAACCAATTTACCATTCTGAACTATCAACACATTTACCTTCTTGCTACTGACACGGCGATAAGGACGACGGCTAATGTGATGTCATGTAAACTAAATCGTTGTTTGAACCGTCCAGAGACCAAAACCAATCATTTTAAAAGTTGAAGGGACTAACGTGCGGTTTTATAGACAGAGGGATGAAAATTAAACTTTGAGAATAGTGGATAGGGTGAAAAGAAATTTGTCGGCATACCGTTATGGTCGGATTCGATGTGGCCATGGGATTGATTTGCTCTGATCTTCTCCAAGTTGTGTCAATCGGCTAGGATGTACGCACTGATGTAGCCCTGTAGGGTCACCCGCAGAAAAAAAGCCTTGTTTAGTTCGCAAAATTTTTTGTTTTTGGGTACTGTAGCATTTCGGTTTTATTTGACAAACATTGTCCAATCACAGAGTAACTAGGCTCAAAAGATTCATCTCACAAATTACAGGTAAACTGTGCAGTTAGTTTTTATTTTTATCCATATTTAATGTTCCATGCATGCGACCAAAGATTCGATGTGACGGGAAATCTTGAAAATTTTTGCGAACTAAACAAGGTATAAATTGCTGGTTTTAGAAGAATCGAGACAGATTAGTGTTGTTTACTATCCTCAATGATTCCTTCAATGGCCAGCTGTCCACTTTACGATCTGTGCTTTTTCCTCTGCTCACGACAGAGCTGACGAAAATCGCTGCCTGCCTGCTGCCCCGGCAGCCCCGCTGATTAGCAACGTCGGTTCACCAGTCAACGATTCAAAGTTTGACTACCTAACCCAGCTCAGTTAAGGCCTTGTTTAGTTCCACCAAAAAAACGCAAAATTTTTCAAGATTTTCCGTCACCTCGAATCTTTAAACACATGCATAAAGTATTAAATAAAGATAAAAATAAAAACTAATTGCAAAGTTTGGTCGAAATTTACGAGACAAATCTTTTGACATAGTTGAACAATAATTACCACAAACAAACGAAAGTGCTACAGTATGATGAAATTTTTTTTTTTCAGGAACTAAACAAGGCCTAAATATACGATGATTGTTCGCCCCTTTCGCTCAACGCAAATCGTGAAAACTATCGACAATTCCAACAGCGTCGAACAACAAAGCCGCCTGCAAGTGCAAGGCTACTGCAATGGCGGCCGGAGGCGAGCTGCAGCTGCTGGGCTCGTGGTACAGCCCCTACGTGGTCCGCGCCAAGGTGGCGCTGGGGCTCAAGGGGCTCAGCAGCTACGACTACGAGTACGTCGAGGAGGACCTCTTCGGCAAGAGCGACCTCCTGCTCCGGTCCAACCCGGTGCACAAGAAGGTGCCGGTCCTCATCCACGGCGGCCGCCCGGTGTGCGAGTCGCTCGTCATCGTGCAGTACGTCGACGAGACCTGGGCATCAAGCACCGGCGGCACTCCTCCTCTCCTCCCCGCCGACGCCCACGACCGCGCCACGGCTCGCTTCTGGGCAGCCTACATCGACGACAAGGTACATATCAAAGCGTTGGTGCAGATGCTGCATGCTATTTTCCTTTTTTTTTTTGCTTCTTGCGCTGAGAATCTGGGATCATTCATTGCTAGTTTTGATCGAACGAACGATTCTGTGCGATGTGCTTGCAGTTTATCCTGGCGTGGAGGCAGCTGTTCTGGTCGACGACGGCGGAGAAGATAGCCGAGGCGTTCGCCGGCGTCGTCCCCGTGATGGAGACGTTGGAGCGAGCGTTCGGGGAGTGCTCCAAGGGGAGACCCTTCTTCGGCGGCGACGCCGTCGGGCTGGTGGACATAGCGCTCGGGAGCTTCGTGCTGTGGATGAAAGTGGTGGGCGAGGTGGCCGGTGTGAACCTGCTGGACGAGGCCAAGTTCCCGGCCCTGGCGGCGTGGGCGGAGCGGTTCCTGGCGGTGGACGCCGTGAAGGAGGCGATGCCGGACGCCGGGAGGCTACTGGAGCACTACAAGGCGTTTCGGGCTAAATGGGCTTCACCTGCTGAACTTGCTGCTTACAGATCACTGCAACAGCAAGCTAATTGATCGTGTATTTTAATGTCTACGCGTTTGCAGATGTGTATTAGGGTTCAATAACCATGAATAAAGTCTTGATTCTGTCGAGGCGAATAGACCAATCGAATGTTTTTGAACAAAACAAAGATATTTACTATTGATTATTCCACCATCGTCCGCTCGTGTGGAACGGTGTGAGTGTCCTGCTCAAGCATGTTCGTCGGTCTGAAAAGTTATAGCTGAAAATACTATTTATTTATTTATTGTGAGAGAAAAATATTATTGGCTGACAGAAAAAATTATGACTATAAGACAAGCGAGTGAACAACCACGATTCCGAAAATAAGAATGTTCATAGAATTTCCCCTCTTTTTATTGTAACTCTTTTTTTTTAAATCACAGTACAAACATAGACACTCGTCGTACATGTACATACTTAATTTGGATTTTCTCTAATATGTGCAATATATATCACGAATGGTTCATGGCCTTATTTAAAAGAAATGGGATGAGATAGAATTGCAAAGCATTTTGTTCGAAGATGTGAGCATGTGTTAGTTACACTCTGCGCTCTCTCTTGTTTACATAAACACACTCATGTGCTTGGACGTCTCCAGCAATAATATCTAAAATATACCCCCTACTTTTATATTTAGGTAGCTACCAATTATCATACTACCCAAATTTCGTTGTTTTTAGTAACACTGTCTAAAACAAACTACCTAAATTTATTATAGGTGAGAATGACATTGAGACCTATATGTAATCCACTGTCATGTTCTTCTTCTATGGACAGACAAAGAAGGGCAGTGTTGAGCCATCGGGGAGCCTTGCTAGGGAGGAGCGGCTGCGCCAGGGAGCCTCGCCGATGAGAGGTAGCCGCACCGGCCGAGCAGCCGGGCTAGGGAGGTCGTGCTGGGGAGGGGAGGGGAGGGGAGGGGAGGCCGTGTCGAGGAGGTCGCGCCATAAGAGAGTCAGCCATGTCAGGGAGGCTGCGCCGGGAGGCTCTAGGGGAGGGCCATCGTCGGTGAGGCTCGCTACACCATGGAGGAAGCCGTAGGGTGGGGCTAAGGCTCTGCTGATGGCCGGGAGGACATTGGTGGCCATGAGGAAGCCCACGGCTGCCCGATGGAGCATCTTAACGTCTTCAAATAAAAAACTCAAAATTGAGAGCTACAATTTTCATATAAATTTTATCTTCATCTGGCATCGTATCAAAGAGTTATGATGTTTTAAAGGTTGTCTTGTCATGTCACTCTCGGTGGCGTGATAGTAGGTGTGACAGAACAATATTATCACACCAGCAGCCAGCGGGAGAGGCGTGACAACGTTTTCGACGTCGGAAACACCATCTAGCGTGGCAGATGTTGACGCACCAACGCCTATGGCGTGATAACGTTACCGTAATTATTTTTAGAAGCAATTGTTATTGAAATATTAAATAAAAATGGATTAAAAAATAAAAAAAATCTATAAAACTAGGTGACCAACAAAAATAGGGGTGTAGTAGGGAGTTGGTTTTTTTGACCCCCACTCTCTAAATTTAGAGTAGAGAGTCAAGTAAAGGGTGTTGCAAAAGGTGCTCTTAAAGCATCTCTAAGAGTACTCCATATTTCTTCTCTATCCATGTTTTTTGGGAAAAAAAAAAGAAGAAAATATCCTCTCCAAGAGTTTCTCATATTTTTTTTCCCTATCTTTGTGCACTTGGCGAACTATTTCTTGCTGATCGGAGCTCAATATATACCCCTGCGTAATTTTTGCAATGGCAGCGAAGTTGACCTCCACGTGATCCGAGCTCAATATATACGGCAGAGGCAGAGTAAACAGCAGCAGCAAGCTACTCGTAGTGACAGCCTTACAGGCACGCAGGCAATTGCACGAGTTGACGAGCAACAATGGCGGCAGCGCGGGAGCGGGAGCGGCGGAGTTGCGGCTGCTGGGCGAGTGGCTGAGCCCGTTCTGCATCCGGGTGAAGCAGGCGCTGGCGGTGAAGGGCGTGGCCGTGAAGGACCTGGAGCACAAGAGCGAGCTGCTGCTCAGCTTCAACCCGGTGCACGCGAAGGTGCCCGTGCTCATCCACCGCGGCGCACCCGTCTGCGAGTCTCTCGCGTCATCGTGCCCTCCGAATAGCTCCGATGATCCGATCCGTACCAGCGCTCTAACTCTCGCTTTCTCTGGGCCTCCTACATCGATGACAAGGTCAGCTTCTCTTCTGGGCCGCATTTTGTTTAACGACGAGATTTCAGATAATCAATACGTGTGTTTCTCAACAAAATACTAATACTAATAATCTACGTGTACGATTTGTTTGCAGTTCTACCCGTCGTGGGAGCCGTTCTTCAAGTCCAAGACCGCGGAGGACAGCAGTGGCGGAGGGAAGGGGGGGCTGAGGGGGGCCTGGCACCCCCCAACCTCCTCATAACTCTCTTAATACATACTATAAATTAGGTGCTTAATTGTCTAATTAACTAGTTATAATGATATTATCTGTACTAAGATTTTTATTCTTATTTCATATTGATCTCTAATAGTTTCTTATATAAATAAAA
>Ga0182004_10000787_pt1 | contig 21052 bp, 14 predicted proteins | sample Sormic07211540_1_FD_120479 | JGI IMG/M metagenome (GOLD analysis project Ga0182004, IMG submission 120479) | Endophyte microbial communities from Sorghum bicolor roots, Mead, Nebraska, USA - 072115-40_1 MetaG | ecosystem: Host-associated > Plants > Roots > Unclassified | place: USA: Nebraska...
AATCGGGGATTCATTCTAGAGCGTCGATTGCGGAATCCGACGGTCGAGAAGATTTGGAGAGACGTGGCCACCCTGGCTGCACGGGGAGCTCCCGCAGAATGTAAATGTAAAAATAAAAATGTCTGGAAGAGATTAACTTCCTCACCGACAGCCAGTTGCTGGTCGACTACTTCAATGGAAAGGATCTTAGGCCTTGTTTAGTTCGCAAAAATTTTCAAGATTCCCCATCACATCGAATCTTTGGTCGTATGCATGGAGCATTAAATATAGATGAAAATAAAAACGAATTACACAGTTTACCTGTAATTTGTGAGATGAATCTTTTGAGCCTAGTTACTCCTTGTTTAGACAATGTTTGTCAAATAAAAACGAAAGTGCTACAGTAGCCAAAAATGAAAATTTTTGCCAACTAAACAAGGCCTTAGTCGCCCGACTCCCTGGGATGCCAAACCTTTCACCTGAAGCAAAAGATCTCAGGTCCTTAAAATCTCTAGAAACTGGAATACTACGGCCTATTTGCTAGCTAAATCAGTTTCTAGGCTGATACCCAATGACTGTAACACAGTTTTCTTGTGTAACAATATTGACCATGTAAGCAGTTGCCCTTTGCAACAGGCGCTGCGCAGTGTAAATTGGGATACAGTCTCAGCTTCTTGCTGCTAATAATAAAGCTTTGCCTTTTGTCGAAAAAAAAAAGAAATCACCAATCGTCTGCATACAAATAATATCTCCACTAAGCAATAGGAAAAATTTCTTCAACTCGGTACATATATTACATACAGAAGGTATAGTAGCATAAATGAAATGCAACAACTGAAGAAACAAACACGCCTTTCAATTAGAGGATGCATGTTAACATTCAAAAGTTCGTACGACGGTGGAACGGAACAGAGAAGTATCCTGCTTTGCATGTAGTGAAGCTCAAGAGAAACAGACATTACAGAAGCAGCAGGAAAGTGCAACATGCTTACTAGAAAACGCTGATAGACATACATACATAGCTAGAATGCAGTATCAGGTTGCTGCAGGACGAGCATAACAGTGATGAACATTTTGTATAGCCGCCTTTATTTCATGCATCATCCCAAATAAACTGGACTAGAATAATCAGACCTGCATGCGTAGAGTAGCTAAGGCCTTATTTAGTTCGCGAAAATTTTTAGATTTTGATACCGTAACACTTTCGTTTTTATTTGACAATTATTGTCTAATTATAGTCTAACTAGACTTAAAAGATTCGTCTGGCAAATTACAGATAAACTGTACAATTAGTTATTTTTTAATCTATATTTAATATTTTATACATGTGCTGCAAGATTTGATGTGATGGAGAATCTTAAAAATTTTTTTGGAAAGACCTGAGTGCAATTTGGTACCGACCATCCGGTATTCGAGGGCTGCTTTTGTGGTTGGTTGCCTCCGGCACCAGCAGCTACACTCACGCGTTAATTTCTTGCGTGGACGGAGCATCTTTGGTTTGGGCCTTGTTTAGTTTAAAAAAATTTACAAAATAGAAATAGTAGCACTTTTGTTTGTATTTGATAAATATTATCCAATCATGAACTAACTAAGCTCAAAAGATTCGTCTCGTCAATTCCGATCAAACTGTGTAATTATTTTTTTTATTTATATTTAATATTTCATGCAAGTGTCTAAAGATTTGATGTGACGAGTAATCCGAAAAATTTTGCAAAATTTTTTGGGAACTAAACAAGGCCCAGGAAAGCTAGCTTGTGATTGTTGCGCTGGGGATAATAATATTATTATTATTCTACTCCATCCGTCCCATAAATAAATGCATTTCTTTGACTGCTACTCCCTCCGTCCATGAATAAATGCACATCTCATTTACCGAGAAGTCAAATATTTTTAAGTTTGACAAAATATATACAAAAATATATTTTGTAAAAAAGTTGATCCATGGCAGTTTTATAATATTTTGTATTAGGTTTATGAGGAGTTAGATTTTTTTTTGTCTTTGGTTTCCCTATACAAAATGGTTCAATTATTCTAGACTCCTTATAAGGAGCTATCTTTTATATACTTATATTATATAGCAATGCCCCTTGCAAAGAGTCACAAGAAATCATAATTAGAACTAGCCCTACCAAACTGGATCTTAGCCCTTGGCCCCCCTTCGGCCCTTCCCCTCACACCCTAGATCCGGGACCCTCCCCTTCCACTCTGGGATCTATTTTCTCAATATATAGTAGGGGCTTGTTTAGGCCTTGTTTAGTTGCCAAATTTTTTTGGGAAATGCCACTGTAGCACTTTCGTTTGTTGTGACAAACATTGTCCAATCATAAAGTAATTAGGCTCATAAGATTCGTCTCTCAAATTACAGGTAAACTTTGCAATTACTTTTTATTTTCATCTATATTTAATGCTACATGCATGTGCCGTAAGATTCGATGTGATGAGAAATCTTGAATTTTTTGGAAACTGAACAAGGCCTTAGTTGCATATTTGTAAACTGTGCAATTAGCCCTACCAAAAAGTTTTTAGGTTTGGATACTGTAGCATATTTGTAACTATAGTAATTAGTGTTTAATCATGGTCTACCTAGGCTTAAAAGATTCCTCTCGTGATTTATAACGAAATTATGTAATTAGTTTTTTTCGTCTACTTTTGACGTTCCATGTATGTGTCTAAAGATTTGATGTGATGAGTGAAAATTTTTTAGGTAGAGAAGGAGTTGCTTGATTGCGTGAGTATGCTGTTCATATCCGCCACCACACTGATGCTCGACGGTTTGACACATGTATTTGCTCAGCTCTCCAATTTCGGGCATATAGATATCAAGTAGCCTAATTGCAACGTAAAGTGATACTTGGGAACTTCCTTTCTTTGAAGCATCACTGCAAAGCCTAGCCCGTGGAAAGCCTAATAAAGAAGTAGTAATACCGTTGTGGCTGTGGTGCTATCTGTCACGTGCCGTGGCTTGGAGCTGGACCGGCCGGCTGGCCGGCTGGGCCTGGTCGGCATGTCTCCCCTCAGACACGCGCACGCGTGGGCATGGGACATATGGGTGCCGCCCGCCCCGCCCCGCCCCGTCGCGTCGCGTCCGTTCCTCCCTTCCCTTCCCGGTCGCCCCGACTTCCGTGTCGGTCTCGGGCGCGCGCGACGTAGCGCCCCGCATCCGACGGCCGCGCGGCGCCCGGCCGCGGCGCATCGACGGCCCGCGCCGGCGGATGCGACCATGATCCGTCAGTCAGCAGGTCATCAGAATATTCCTCGCCTTCCCTCTCCCCCCCGCATCCTCCTCGCAGCACGGGACTCCCTCCTCCCCTCCCCTCCCCTCCCCTCTCTTCCTCCTCTTCCTCCCCCCTCCCGCCCCGCGCGGCTGGAGCGGACCGGAGGCGAGGGACTCGGCCGCGCGCATGGCGCTGCCGCTCTGACCCTAGCTGCTGCACCCACTTCGCCAGACGCGCTCTCCCCTCCCCTCTTCCTCTTCCTCTCGTGTGAGTGAAATCTTCCGCGCCTTCTCCTTCGTTCCCTTTCTGTCTGTCTCTGTTGGTTTGGTCTGCGCTCCGACGACCGTCCGTTCGTGTCCGGACACGACCGATCTCGCTTCCCGACAGCGGGGGGCGTCATTTCGTGCCCTTGATCTGGGTCGCCGGGGCTCTTAATTCGCGCTTGGAATCGGCGCCTGCATCCCGCAGCTGAGTGTGATTTGGCACCGATCCATCTGTCTGGTTTCTGGCACTCTGCTCGCGAATTCGTGGTGGGATTCCGTCTTATTACCCGCGCCGGGCGATGATCAGGGAATGTGATGGGGATGGTCGGTGTCCGTGACCGACCGATCTGCACGTTCTGCGCTTAGCTGCTCGTGTTCTATTCGCCCCATATGGGTTAAGGTTAATTGTGCATGCTTGGGATTAGGAAGTTAGCTTGTGATTGTGGCGCAGAGGATATTCTATAGCATTGAATGGTGGTGGTGGCGGTGAGTTGGGGGTAATTAACGGTGGCAACGGACTAACGATCGAGGGAGAGGCGGAATGGTTGGGTGGTGAGAGCTACTGCTTCATGGAGGGAGAGCTACTTCCGGAGTTGGGTGGTGAGAGCTACTTCATGGAGGGAGAGGCGGAGTTGCCAAGGTGGGTTTGACCTAGCATTGAATATGTGCTTGGTTGTCGAAAGGATGCTGTCGTTCAGCAAGCGCGCTGTTTATTTGCATTTGGTACTTGCTGCTACGTCTGGCTTGTGCATCCTTACAAGGTTGGAATTCCGTTGGTGATCTGCTGTGCTCCTTTTCTGAACTGAATCGATGTACAACCTTTTGGTAAACACCGCAATAACGTTTGACTGCATGTTGGTTCTGTTGATCAAACATGTGCTGTTTTACTTCATTGGTGGTACCCATTGCAGTATCTGATTATGATGTTAGGGGCATCATAGCCTTATGGTACACACTATGATTTTGGTTTAGGTCCTAAATATTCTCGCTAGACTAGAGTTTAAGCTTAATGTTTATTCAAAATAAAAAATGAGGTGGTGTGGCCTTGAGGTGAATGTGCTCTCGATTGAAACGTTTCAGTTTAGAGCATGTCAGTTCACCACATTGTAATATAGCTGCTGGCTTGTAGTTTGTGGGCACTCTAGATAACTGTGACCGCACTTCTATATGACCATATATCTGGTCTTTGACTTCAATTCTACAAGTTCTTTGATCTTCTGCATTTGTAATTCTTCTAACTTTTCTCTTTTAATTATCGCTTATGTATACTAAATTATTTTTTCTTTCGTTTCTTTACTAGAAAATGGCGATGATGGTGGATCCTCCGAATGGAATCGGAAGCAAAGGAAAGCATTACTACACTATGTGGCAGACCTTATTTGAGATAGACACCAAATATGTGCCGATCAAGCCCATTGGGCGAGGAGCTTATGGGATAGTTTGTTCATCCATCAATCGTGAGACAAATGAGAAAGTAGCAATAAAGAAGATACACAATGTTTTCGACAACCGTGTGGATGCACTACGGACCTTGCGGGAGCTGAAACTCCTACGCCATCTCCGCCATGAGAATGTCATTGCTTTGAAGGACATAATGATGCCAATACACAGGAGGAGCTTTAAGGATGTATACTTGGTCTACGAGCTTATGGATACTGATTTGCACCAGATAATCAAATCGCCTCAGGGCCTTTCTAATGACCATTGCCAGTATTTTCTTTTTCAGGTAATACTTGGGTCTCTCTTCGCTATTCTAAATGTACTCTTTCACATCTATGTTGTTCAACAAATACAACTGAGATTATGTGTATTGTAATGCTCTTTAGCCATTAGTTACTCCCTCCATTCCGAATCATAAGACATTTTGCCTTTTGTAGATACAAAGCTTTGCTATGCACTTCGATAAACACTATGTCTAGATACATAGTCAAAGCAATGTATCTAGAAAAGCCAAAATGTCTTATAATTTGGAACAAAGGGAGTACCTAAATAAGTGTCATTACGTGGTGTGCACTGCCACACTGTACCTCCACTGCAGCAGAGGAGTGTTATTAGCATTGGTACTAATTTGAAGTTGATTTTTATTGGACTTATGATCCATCCTGGGTGTCAATTTAGTCATAATATCAAAATCAACCTAGGTCCTGTTGCATTGGTCTCTTCTGAACATCTTTTTTCATAAATTGTTTTCACAAAAAAATTGTATAGCAATACTTTTTCACAAAGAATATTCACAAAAGGCAATATGAAATGATTGCATTTAAAAGCACATAATCTCCTTGGTTTTACAAATCCTTGCACTTAATTAATTGACCAGTTATCTTCCCTTTTGAAACTCAGATTACTCTGCAAATATATAGACAAACTTCGAATCTAATGTTGTGAAACTATTTAAACCTTTGTATTTCTTTTGGGCTTAAAAGAAAAATTCTACCTTTTGGGTTATATTTAGTCCATAGAATTATCCAAATCTGATATGCATCATCTTTTTTCTTATGCAAGTCCAAATCAGCAAGCAGTTGAGCATGCTGCAGATGTTAATAGCTGTCACCATGTTTCCTCTTTGACAAGTTTTGAATTTCTCAAGTTTGATTTGATCTGCTTATGTTGTCACATGCAAACAACTCTCAGTCATTCTCTCATTGACTTATCAAATATACAATTATACATTATTGCCCACATGCTTTATGCAGCCTAACACCCTCCCTTTAGATGTTTACATATTACAGCTTATTTTACTGACTTGCTCGAGCCAGATCTCCCACTCCAAATGATATTTGAGTAAGACAACTTGCACCTTGTTTGATCAGACTTCCTGTTCCAAATAAAACAACAGCTTTTATTGAAAAATGGGATCATCTGGTAAAGCTAGCAGTTCTTTCAGCCAGCTTGCATATTTACAAAGAGTCCATCCAATAGCTAATAGTAGTTCTGCATAGGGCTTAAGAATTTATCCAGTAGTTAATAAGTAGTTTTGCATAGGAATTTCTGGATGAAACTATGAAAAGCAGAGCTTATCCTCTACATGAAGTAAGGAGCAGGTTGATGAATTTCTTGTTCAACCTACCCTTCAGCAGTCCAACTTCATTTTTATTTCGAGAACCTTTGTATTTTTGTTTTGTCATTTCATCTAGATATTTGCTATCTACTTTACCGCTAATAATCTGATGCACTGTTCTTTTTTTTTCATTGTAGTTGCTCCGAGGACTGAAATATCTCCATTCAGCAGAAATACTCCACAGAGACCTAAAACCTGGAAATCTGCTGGTGAATGCAAACTGTGATCTGAAGATATGTGATTTTGGTCTTGCACGTACAAACAGTAGTAAAGGCCAGTTTATGACTGAATATGTCGTCACCCGCTGGTACAGAGCTCCTGAGCTGCTCCTCTGCTGTGACAACTATGGCACATCCATAGACGTTTGGTCTGTTGGGTGCATCTTTGCTGAGCTCCTTGGCCGCAAGCCAATATTTCCAGGAACTGAATGCCTAAATCAGCTCAAGCTCATAGTGAACGTTCTCGGCACCATGAGTGAGGCTGACCTAGAGTTCATCGACAACCCAAAAGCTCGGAGATACATTAAGTCCCTCCCCTACACTCCTGGTGTTGCTCTCGCAAGTATGTACCCACATGCGCACCCTCTTGCCATTGATCTATTGCAGAAGATGCTCATCTTCGACCCCACCAAAAGGATTAGTGTCACCGAGGCTCTTGAGCACCCTTACATGTCTCCTCTGTATGACCCAAGTGCAAATCCCCCAGCCCAAGTGCCCATCGATCTCGATATAGATGAAAATATCAGCTCAGAGATGATTCGGGAAATGATGTGGCAGGAGATGCTCCACTACCACCCTGAAGTTGTCACCGCAATAAGCATGTCATGAGATACCACTGCCCCAGGACATCGGCAGGCTCTCAACTTTGCTTTTTCTCTTTGATAAAAGTCTACTGCGATTAGCCGATTATGGCGCCTAGCTGTTGTAGTACCCTTAATGTCTGCTTGGAACCAATTGCGGCCCCTAGCTGTTGTAGTACCCTTAATGTCTGCTTGGATACTTCCGCTTGTGTAAATATGCGCCCAATAAGAGCGGCGTATGGATAGATGTCATCACTATGGACCATTACTTGTTGTATGTACTATATATCTGTCGACTGTTGTGATGTTGTATGAGTTCATAAATCATGAAGCTCTGTTGTAGTAAAATCCCATACATGTTAATTTCGGATGCTTCCCTACCTGTTCTTTTGTTAAACTCTGTTTTCTCCAGGCGATTTATCATACATTTGTAAAAAAACGTCATGAACTACAGCGCATTTATGCTGAATGCACAAACTGAGCCATCAACTCTCTGTACCATTTCCGACCGGTTGATCAGCTCTGCAGAGCAGCAGCATGCATATGCAGGCGTGGCTGCTCCTTCCCTGTAGCATAAGGAGGCTGTGGAGGATCAACCAATTGCCATCTGACCAATTTCATCTGCGCTGTCCATGCCGTTGGTTGGAGTTTTGCCTAGATGTCTGGATAACTGAGCTAAGCAGGTTTGTGCCTCTGCCAAATCATTTCGCTCTTTTGTCTGATGCACTGCAAGTAAAAAAAGATACCATCTGAAATATCTGATATCTTGAACCTCAGCTTCACCAAGCCACGTGTTGTTTTATTTACTGTTTATTTTTTATGCTTTATTTACTGTTTGTAATTCTTATTACCTGATGGGGCCTTGTGAAATCGCAGCATTTTTCAGGTGATGGTGAAGTTTCAAGGAGATCTGTAGTGTTTTCTTTTCTTTTTCATTTGCTAGTCTATTTTGGTAATGACTGCAGTATACATGTTTGATGTTTCGTGTAGTTGGATGCCTGCAAATAATTTATTTACATCTCCAAAGCAGTGACAAGCGTAATGCATGAACAGCAGATGCTGTCAACTGCTACTTGTTACACCATAATATGCTGATTTCTAGTCGTTTTTTCTTAGCAATGGATGTTTCAGAGCAATCTGATATTCAGTCGGTAATTTTGGAGCAGTAAAAGCAAAGCAAAAACAAAACCCATCATCTGAGCTGCTTGCTATATGACTGTATATTCTTCTAACATCACTTTATTTCCTTCCTTTACCTGACATTGTAAACCTGAGACAAACTATTTGACCACCATGACATGACAATCCGATCTATGGCATCCTATCCTCTCCTCTCCTCTCCAGAGCAAAAACTCCGAGAAAAACAAAACGGGGTAAATTTCTCACTCGCATCTCTTAGCTAATGATGAACTAAAAGGCCAAAAAGGTTCTGATAAAAAAAAAAGAGAAAAGGCCAGCAAAGATCACTGTCTGTCTAGCTAGCTCTCTTCCTCCAGGGCTTGCTGAAGAAGAGATGGGCTCCTAACAAACCTTCCCTGCAAGAACCACAGCAGAACAGAACACAGAACATGTCAGGACTTCAGAAGCTTTGCTATGATGAACTGCATCATCAGAGGCTGAAAACATGGTATTTTTTCTGTGTGATTGGACAGTGAGTTTTTGCCTTACGAACAGATCTTTTATGCTTTCTAATCAGTTCAAGTGCTTGCCTTCATCCGAGGCCGGCAGTCGGCATTCACCTTGCGCACTTGGTACCGGATCTTCTTGGAGAAGAGCCGGGTGCGCCTCTTCTCCTTGTACCGCAGCACACTGGCTTCCCTGATGCCACCACCAGCTCCATTCTCTGGAAACAGGTCGATGTCTGCAAGCTTAGCCTGCAACAAGGGTCAATGTAATGATCATCAGTAAGACTGTATAAGAGACCTCCCATTCCTGAGTTCAGAACTTCAGAAAGCTTGGAAATATATTCAGAAGGTACATGCAGGTTGTTTTTGCATCATCATCATCATTGAAATGTCTCTAATGGAAACCACATGCTTGGTATGCCCATACTATAAAAGGCTGGCTGGACATATCTGTAATTATGGTTTTGTCATATATATATATGATAATATGACAGGTCCAAATATTGGCATGTGCCTGAGCAAATTGCAGAACAGCCAACTGAGTTGGGCCTAGAGTTTGTTGCAGTTGATCTATCATTGGCCTAAGGGGCATCAAAATTGAGCCCAAAATGACCCTTTGCAAGAGGACAGACCTGTTTGCTTGGTACCAGATCTCCAGGCTCTATTGTCTGTGGTCCACTGTTGATTTTTTTTTGATAATCACTGTTGAATAATTGAGTTTAACGAGCTATATATATAACCAATTGAATGGCTGAATTGGATTAATCCATTCTCTAAGGCTCTAACATTGTTGAACTTAAAGAGCAGAAAGTAGTTCATCGAAATTTGAAAATCGTGCTTGCTGACCTAAGACTCTAAGGCTCACTATTTCTGTATTTTCTCCCCTGATAAACAAAAACTCAATATTTTTTCTATGGGGTTACTGCAGTACTGCTGATGTTGTGAAAAAGACGTGTCCTCACTTATGTAGCAGTGCAGTACTATACTGCACAGTACTTTGTGTGAGGGACCATCCATTTAGATAAACAGTTTCTCTAGAGACTCCTAATATGGTTTACATGCTTGAAGGATGCAATTCACAATTCCATTTCTTTTTCTCTTGTAATTCATGTACTCAATTTGAAACGAACTTTCTTACTCCCTCTGTCCCAAACTGTAGATTGTTTTGGCATTTCTAGACATATAGTTTTTTTACTACTATGCATCTAAATATATTTAGAATTTCAAAATTTTAAATGAAAGAAACACTGAAGATGCGTCATATATGCAGACGGTACAGAATTATTACTTACCCGCACTTCGGCGGCCGACGTCGGCGACTCCGGCCCGCTGCCCTCGGCAAACATGGACCCTTTGTCGGACCACGCCTTGAGCACCTCGTCGGCGTCCAGCTTCAGCCCCAACCCGGTCTTTGGCGCCTTCGTCGGCGCACTGTCAGCGTCACCGTCGCCATTAGCGGCATCGACAGAGGCGTCAGCTTCCTCCTCCTTGCATTTCGCGTTGGGAAGCTCCTCCTTTCCCTTCGCCATGATCTTCTCCACCTTCACCACCTTCTTCTTCTTGCTTTTCTTCTTCTCTGGCGCGGCGGCGGCCTGTGGCATTGCGGCGTTCGACGCCGGCGGTGCTGGCGGTGTCGGTGGTGCAATCGTTAAGTCCTTTACCGGCACTGCAGGCCACATCCACCAGGCGCCGTCGTCGTCCCGCCGTTTCAGTGCGCGGTTGAGGTTGGGCCGAGCGCCGTGCCGGAAGCCGAGTCCGAGCTCGAACCTGCCGGCGAGGCCGACCACCATGAGGCTCCTGAGGTAAGGGTGTATGCCGGAGCTGGACAGGATGGAGTCATCGGACGTGGTGGCGGTGTTGTTGCTCTCGACGGTGAGGCTACCCATGATGCCGTCGAGGCCCTCGGCCGCGGCGCCGGCAGCGGCCTCGTCGACGTCGAGAATGGATTCGGCGTCGAAGCCGTCGTCGTCGAAGTCGATCTCGCCAAGCTCGTCGACGTCGACCGTGTCGGGGCTCGCCGGCGACGGCGCCGGGTCACGGAAGTCCCGGAACGCGCTGCTCACGGGGGCCGGCGACGAGCAGTTCTTGGCGCCAGACGGGCTCTGCGGCTGCGGCGACGGCGACGGCGCGGGCATGTCCCGGAGCAGGAATGCGGAGTCCGCGAGGACGGGGAGCGGCGGGAGGAGGTCGGAGGAGGCGTCGAACGCCGCCGCGAGCCCGGAGAGCTGCCGCGACGGCGGGCGCGGCGGCCCCGTCTTGGGGCTCTTCTTGACGGGGAAGACGGAGGGGTGGATGGACGCGAGCAGCGCGGCGGCCTCGTTGTACGCCTGGTTCGGCCGCTTCCGCGGCGCGCGCGCCCGTTTCAGCGACACCGACGTCGCCGACGACGAGGCGTTGGACGCCTCCGACAGCGTCGACGACGGCGACGAGTGCACCGGCCGCAGCGGCGACGAGTGCGCGCCCGGCGACGCCGCCGCCTTCACCATGTCCAGGTCCAGCCGCAGGCCGGTTGGTATGCAGGAAGACGACATTGCACCGCCTCAACAGCAACGGCTACCGTTCTCTCAAACGATCGCCTTCGTCTTCGTCCTCGTCTTGTCGGAAGGGAAAATGAGCAGCTCCAGCTATTCTTGGATTAATTCCACAACCATGAATCCAAGAACACTGGGGCAAGAAATGGCTGAACCTAATCGATCAAGCTCCCCCAAAAAATTCAAGAACCCAAGGGGCACCAACAACACCTTGGAAGAAGATGAGGTGAAAAAAAAAGTAAATGTCTTTGCAGCTGCTGCACATGCACTCCTCCTCTGTGGCAAGAAGAGGAGGAGAAGCAGAGTGAAGAAGCAGCCAAGAGCACAAGAATTAAAAAAAAAAGCAGGGGAATTCCCTGAGCTGAGTTGAGAAGCTGTGTTGGGATTGAGGACGAATGGGGAGAGCAGCAATGGTACTTCTTGGATCCTTTGGAGGATGAGAGAGAGAGAGAGATTGTTGAGAGAGAGAGAGAGAGAGAGACAGAGAGGAGTATGGGGAATTGGAGATGGTTGGGGGAGGAGGAAGAAAGGGTTCAAGAGAAGGGGGTACAGGGTGGGGTTTTAGAGGGCTTGGGGATTGGAGGCCAGAGGATGAGACAAGCCACCCTCTCATCAGGTCCCTTTCTCCCCTGCTGCCTGTGGGACCCGTGCCATTAGCAGGGCCCACACGGCGTTTTGGGCACCCCTTCCCTCTCCTCTAAGTCATATGTGCTCTTTATTCATCCTTTATAGGTTGTACATGTGTTGGGATTGCTTTGCTTGGGTCATCATATCTGAGATTTGCAAATGGCTAAATGAGACCGATTTGCCCTACCTCCCAAAATTCACCATCCTCACTCCCTCTTTTTGTTTGGAAGAACCTCACTGGATGACTAAAGGTATTTGTATTTCTATGCCTGCCAACTACTGCGAGTCTGTCTCACAAAGTAAGGTAGCTGGTAGTAGCAAGAACCATATGTGTGATTCTCATAATTGCTAGTACACCTTTGGTTGAACAAAATAGATGGCAATGTGTGGTGGAAAAGGAGACAAAAAAAAAGAAGTATATATATACAATGAGAGATGATCACAGCTGGTGAAAACTGTAAGCGATAATCTGACAATTTGTTAGGAGTTGCTGGAATCATTTTTACTCTTCTAAACGTTCTGATCTCGTAATGGTTTCACGTCATTAGAAACAAAATAATTAAAATTAAGTCATTTGTGCACCAAGCTTTCTAAAGCTTTAATTGGCATTTTGTTTCTTGGTTGTCTCTTTGTAACCATGCTAGGGGTCAATAACATTTCTTCTAGTTAGAGACGGCAGTGGCCAATGAAACATGGGAATAAGCATTACTTAATGGCATTCTCTTTTGGACTAATACAGCTTGTCCTGTCTTCATGCCTCTTGTGCTGTATGAAAAGCAAATCTTTGAAGCTTTCCTCCCATATGTTTTCTTCTTGGTGATGAAATGTCAAGTACCACCCTTGTCCTGATGCATGCTACCTCCATGTCTGTGTGCAGATGTTAAATATACTACTAATGTAATTCGGCATCCCATAGTAATAATCGTATTTTATTTTTGTTGTGATACTTCTACAGTGGGCTGGCATAAATATATTAGTACACTGCATTTGTTTAAACTAGCCTGTTGGCATTTCCTGTGAAGTGTATACACATGCTTTTGGTCGATTGCATTGATAGATTCAGCACTGCTTGCTGCTAGCCTGAATGAAGTACATATGGGTTTTTATTTCTGCCGCCTTTTCTATTTTGGTTAGAGGACAAATTCAAGAACAATATGGGGTCCAACCAAGTGCGGTCGATATATCGCTAAATGTAGGTGGAGAAATGAGATTCCAGATTCTGATAGTATCCGTCGTTTATAGATTCTTATACGAGGGCATCGAAGAAATACGAGGGGTGTCTAAATCATATTTCCATTTATCAAGAAATGCACGCCATATTTCTTTTAAAAATATCATGTGTCCCTTTTTAAAAGTACTTGCTCATCGAGGAGGACATAGTTATACACTTGTATTTTATAGAAGTTGGTTAGTTGTCACTGAAAAATGGTAATAGATTTCTGACCAAAAGTACTTGTACATTGTCAAAAAATATATATTGAATAATAGATATCGTTAGTTTCTACAATTCTACTTAGTGAATCTTAATGTTTTTAACCATGCAATATTTCAAAGATTGTAACAAACAACAAACGAATCGAGCAAAGTGATGGAGACTATGACAATGGAGATTTTCTTCAAAAATGGGTGGCTACCTTTGAATAGGTTTGGTGCTTAGTTTGTTATTAGTCTTATTTGGTCTCTCTGCTTTTATGCCTTCTGAAAGATTCTCTTCATCAACCGGAGGCTAGAACTTTATAATAATGAATGATTGAGAGTGCAGAACTCTTACAGAGTCTGCAATAAAAGATTTTTTAGAAAAAAAAGTCAAGCAGAAAGTAGTGTGAATTTCACTGCCCTCACACATCATTTCAGTTGTGTGTGTGTGTTTGTGTGTGTATATATATATGAATATTTTTTAGAACAAATTTATTGTGAGTCAGTTTTTTGGAACAATATTATTCATTGTGAGTTTGTGGTACTCAAAACATTTGTTCACATATGTCCTACCTACATACATAAAAACAATATGCATTTCGTGTGGAGTTGTAACCAACAAAAGCAAACTGCAGGGGCATTTTAGTAAACATCCGAGCTAGGACGGCTTTAAGCCTGATTGCCCATCCCATCCACCCCAACGGAAAAGGTCCTATGATTTTCCCTTATCTGCTGACATGGCGTGCTCCCATTGGCCGCGCTGGATTCTCTGGCCTACGTGGCGCGCTCTTTTATCGGCTCGGCTACCTTTTCACGTGAAGCTAAGCGCGGGGCCCTGAGGATCTTGGAAGCTAGCGTGTGTGCATGGCTGATGGTGATTGGTCCAGTACCAAGAGGAACAGTGCTACGCACACCCCACAAAGTCTCTCTCTCTCTCTCCCCCTTGTGCGCCATTTCATCATCATGCACATAATTTGGGATTGTGCTACAAGATTTGGGACCCCTTAATGAGTCAGGATAAGTTTCGCATATCAAAAGTTTGTGTCACAACATTCGACTGCGAACGGGCCACGTGCTGCAACTGGTAGCTGGTGTTGTGTTTTGTGTCAGTGAGCGAGAGTCAGGAGTTTCGTCCGGTGCTATTTCCTGTCAGCGACAGCAGCGGCGTGAACAGAGTTTTCTCCGTATGCGCGTAGCATCAAACTCTTCTTGCTTTTGGACTTGCCTTTTATTTGCGAATTAGGATGTGTGGTTGTGATGCCCCATACGTTGTGTCCCCTGGGTTCAACCACTAATGATAGAGGAGAGGGGCCAATTGAGCCGTTTCTAGCCAACCAAATTAATCTTGGCTCTTTGTTTAGGATGAGGTTTTCCTCTGCCCATATGGTAGGCCAGTCAGGATCTTTCAATAAGATATTTTATTTTTGCACCAAAAGTGTCTTTTTGCGTGGTTGGTGACTGAATTTTTTGAGGAAGTTATTTAATTATATACATACATAATCACTGGGATATTGTGAAATCATCAACATATATACACTATATTAACCCAAAAGTTTTTACGGTTAAATATAAATGCCTGATATAGAGGCACTTTCGCAGAGGCCGGAATTTTTCTATTTTCTAAAAAAAGACCAGACATTATATATATATATATATATAGGTAATATGTGTTTGATGTAGTAATAGTAAGCTCCTACACAATAACATTTAGTAATTTAGTAATCTTATATATGTTCTTAGTTGCCTTTTGAGATATTTATATATGCGGCTGAAGATAAATATCTCTGTTCAGCTGTTGCCACCAATATTCCAACACACAACACCATGGGAGTACTAGTCCTTTTACATCCTGAATGGTCAGGATGTAGCAGCCAATCAGCTGCATGTAGCCAGCAGCCAGAAGGCTTTCAAAGGCATTCAGATAGCAGTCCAGCAGATAGGCTCATCCACCAAGTGTCTACAACCGCTAGCTAGCTGCTCTGTGTCTGTGTTTTATTTAACAGATGTGTGTTGCATTTGTGGCCAGCTATTTTGAGAGATTTTTTGTCTGGTTATGGTGCACGGTCGTACTAGCCTAGGCTTGTTTAATTTTATGCCTCTCCTTTATTTGCTTTGTAATGTCGACGTGTATGTGCCAACATGCGTCTTCTCGAAGGGCTGACCATCACGAAATTTGAACGGATAAGAATAGAAACATCGTGTATTTGTTTTTTAACGAAAAAAAAATCATTTCGTTGATTTATTTATAGGACAGGAAATAGTCAGTAGGGGTGTTTTACCATCTCTCCATCTTTCTACACTTTTGTTAGAGTACTATATACAATGTGTACTCCAACAAAGTGTAGAAAGATAAGAACATCTTAGACCTAAGCAATTCATTTTACACTTACATAGCATGTCGTCGTAGACGTCATATGTTTAAAAGTTGGGAGGGATTAATATCGAAAGCCATTTCAATGCCTAATACTCCCTCTGTCCTTAATAAATATCTATCCTTAAATATCTATTGTTTGCGCTTCATGAGAAATTAAACAAATGAGACTAAATATATATTAAAAAATATTAATATTTATGATATGTAATTAGTATTATTGGAAAGATCTTTGAATCTATTTTTAATAAATTTATTCAGAGATACACATGTCGTGCATATTTATTATAAATTAAGTTAAATTTATGGTACGCACATCAACGATGACAATTATTTAGTGACGGAGAGAGAGTACATATCTGAGGGCACTGAAGTAAATAATAATAATAAAGTACACATTTTCAATCTTATTTTTGACGCCTACATTTTTTATCCAATTTTAATAGTTGCAGGGCACTCGATAGCTAGTGAACATATACAGTTTAGAGTTAAAAAATCAAATTTAGGTGCAACTTAGAGGGCTCTAGGGTTAAAATGTATGATAAGAACACTCTCATGCATCTAGAGAGAGTTTGTACTATGTAGGCATGCGTACTTATCCACACATATATGTCGAGAACATGTACCACGTACGTGTATGTACTCTTGGACGATATATGTACCATCTAGCAGAATAGATATTTGGAGCTAGTTGGCTAGTAACACTACAACAGATCTCAACTATACGGAAAATATCAAGATAAGCTGATGATATGCATGGCGGCGGTTCGATTGTTGTCGCTATATATATGTTATTATATTATATATAGTGCCAAAACGAATTAATATAAGATGTGTAGCATGCATGGCCAATATGGTAGCACGAGACTTTGCCCTATTCAATCAAAAGACATGGCCATATATAATAAGAAAACAAGAATGAAATGAGGGCATGTCTGGGACTTGAAATTAAAGGCTCGTATTCATTTGGATTGCCTGACGAAACTAAATTAAACAATGTTATGTTGAGAGAATTAGTTATTGATGTATGGTAGATCATCTTCTGAATTGAGAGACAGGCCGGGGTGGATCAAGGTGGTTTATCGTTGTCTGTCGACCCCGATAAAATCTGTTAATCTTTTAGCGAAATGTTAAATCTCAAGAAAATTTATATTGTGTAATGTAATGGAGAGACCCCGTTTGAATCCCATGATCGTGAGAATCCAGATAAAAAAAGATTCTAGAATCCTAGTATATCATCCAAATGGTCTAGAGGGATTTTAACTCATATAGTTTCTTATAATCATAAAATCTAATAAAACTGTTATGGTTCTTTTTATCTGGATTCTTACAATCCTATGGAATTCAAACTGCACCGAAGTTGACCCTGATGATGTTGTTGGCTAGGTAGGTTCACCAATGTCTCGACTCTTGAGAAAACTATAAAGAAAAAAAAACAAAAAAATGAAATTAAGAAAAAAAAATAGAGTGAACTTCTAAATGAGCCACTAGCTAGAGATAATAATGTGAGTAACTATGGAATCAATTCAATTACGTTATGCATTCCAGCATCTGATGAGTCTTATAACGATCGGTTTGAATCTAGCTCAATGTTATAGAATGTACTCCACCTCCTACACAGTATGGGCTAGGACCTAACTAACTCCTACTAGCTAGCTACACCTAGGCCTTGTTTAGTTCACCCTAAAAACCAAAAAGTTTTTAAGATTCTCCGTCACATCGAATCTCGTGGCACATGCATGAAACTTTAAATATAAACGAAAACAAAAACTAATTAGTTTAGCTATAAATCACGAGACAAATCTTTTGATCCTAGTTAGTCCATGATTGGATAATATTTGTCACAAACAAACGAAAGTGCTACAGTACCGAAAACTTTACTTTTCGAAACTAAACAAGGCCCTAGGTGTAGAGAGCTGCCTGCCATTACATTTTCGCTCTCGATCTTTTTCCGGCTGTCGGCTCATCAGCTCAAAGGAGCCGAAGCAGAGCATGCTTTTTAGCAAGCCATAGCCATGCCAGTGGCCTTGTTTAGTTCCGAAAAGATTTCGGATTTCGATACTGTAGCACTTTCGTTTGTTTGTAACAAATATTATCTAATTATGGACTAACTAGGATCAAAAGATTTGTCTCGCGATTTCCAGCTAAACTGTGTAATTAGTTTTTGCTTTCGTCTATATTTAATGCTTTATGCATGTGCCGCAAAATTTGATGTGATTGAGAATTTTGAAAACTTTTTGCTTTTTGAGGTGAACTAAACAAGGCCTAGTCGTCTCTGGTGCTTTGGCTTTGCTGGCCAACCTCCATCTTTTTTCTGTCTGTCTCTGCTTGACTGCTTCCTGCTGCCGAGCTGTGCCAGTTACCCTTTTCTGCTACCGCCTTGGGCTCTGGGATGGGAAAAAAAGGGCAAGATGAGTGCAAGTGCTGGTACAGCGAATGGACCGTGGACGTCCGCATATGAAGATGGAGGCGACCGACCGTAGGAGGTACCACCCGTCCACCAATGCAAGTGGCCAAATTTCCACAACATCTGTCCATGCTTCCATATGCTTGCCCAAAAATACTACCACACCACACCATACCATACAACACAGAAAAAGTGGCAATGTGGCATGCAGCAGCTTCTGCTACTGCTCCTATACTGCATGCATGACCAATGGCCTGTGCAGGAGACCTGCATGCCCGCTAGGGTTTATTACTACTTGTTTCGTCATACTGTACATTTGCTCTGTATAGGTCAGCGATATGGCGTACACTGTACACATGCACTTTTTTTGGGGTTGGGGGGTTGGAAAAGTCGCTTGTCAATACCTATACTCCCTCCACTGTATGCTATGTCTTTTGATGCGTGCCTATATATCAAATTTATAAATTTAAAAAAACAACAAAGAAAATATGCGTATGATCACTTGGATTTTGATTCCCCATAAGCCATTTTGTTACAAATGCTCGATAATGGACTTTACATTTTCCATCTTATTGACAATGTGAGAGTAAGTGTACGTAATCCCTCCCAGACAAAAACCTATAGGCAGGAAGCCAAACTACCTTATATTTTTGTGGCGTTTATATTATATACAAAAGGTATTGATATATACTTCTTCTGTTCCAAATTATAAGATATTTTGACTTTTTTAAAAATTCATAGCTTTTGCTATGCACCTAGATACTGTTTGCTTGAATTTATCTGTCGAATCTGTTAGTCATTCAGCCGTGTTTTTCTCTCACAATAAATCAATGAACAACACTTTCCATGGCTTATCAGCCAAATGAACAGAGCGACGCCTAGATACATAGCAAATGCTATGAATCTATAAATGCTAAAACATCCTATAACTTGGGATAGAGGAAGTACCACATAAAAAGGTAAATTGTATATAAATATATTTCATAATTTGTTATTTTTTCTACAAATTTGGTCAGAGTCAATAAGTTTGATTAAGGATAAAATAAGTCCCTTATATTTCAAAACAGAGAGAGAGAGAGAGAGAGTAGCAAGAAAGGTTTCAGATTTATCCAATTTCTTAGCTTCGTTATTATATAGCCAATGGTATAAACTTCATTTTCATGAAAATTGATCTCAAGATACAAACCTTATTTTGGGTTTGCCCTAACACTACAACGTTAGACTCCTGAAAGAGAAAGTGTTTGCCGATCACCTAAAGAGCTAACTCTGAGCTAAGAGAATTGGTGAAAGAGAAGCACCTTGTCCTGTCATTTGATAGATGATGACCTCTCAATTCTACAATATGTTGATGATACAATCCTATTAAGTGAAATCATATTGAACAAATAGAGAATATGAAGACTCTTCTTTACACCTTTCATCACCTTTCAAGATTTAAAATTAATTTCCCAAGAGCGAGTTATTTTATTATGGGGAAGGCAAGCTCATGGATCGGTACTCACAGATCTTTGATTATAGGTCAACTCCCTCTTAGATACTTAGACATCCCAATGAATCATAAAAATATCCAATAACAAAGATTTGAAGGTGTTTGAAGACTGTCTATGCAAAAAAAGTAATTAGATACTTAGACAAAAAAACACTAAGTTTTGTCTTATGGTGGATGTTTAGTTCTGACAAACTCTGTTTTGAGTCACCTTGCCACACTTCTACCTAAGGGTATGTTGAAGAAGTTAGATTTTTGTACATCTAGTTTTTTTTCTAGGAAGGGGTGTAACCATAAGGGAAAAACCATTTGGTTATCCATTTTTTTTTGGTGGTGGTGGGGTGGGGGTGGGGGGCTTCCAGAATATCGAGCAAGGAGGCTCGGGAAATACAAATCTTGAGATTCAAAATGAATGTGTGCTTAGCAGATGGTTATACAAGCTTTATGAATGAAGATGGAGTTTGGCAACAACTTGTAAGAAAGAATTGTAAGCCTGGAGATCTGCAATTTTGAGTCATCAGGCCTTGTGAAGGCCAAATATCTCCATAGTGGACTAGTGGTACCCAAGTTAGGTTCCGAGAGCACAACAACATGCGTACTGAAAACTTTACTTTCAAAGGACATATAACATCACAAGGTCGAAACATTTAACAGTTACTCAAGCCTGTACGTCGAGCCCAAAGTAATTAATAAGCCCAAAAAATGGAGAATAATCCTCCGATTCAACTTTCCTCAAGTGTCATGTACTCATAAATTTGTCATAATCATCTTGAATTTCAAGCTAAATTTTGAATTGAGGGGCCGGGGCAGTCGTTGTCTAGGTACAGAGGGCAATTAACGTACTACTAGTAGAGCTGGTAGAAAAATTACGGCGAACTGCAGGCTCATATAGGAGCAGTAACAAGTAATATAAGTTACTGAATTACCCGGCCTTCGATCCGGCTGTGGCTTTTAATTTGCATCGCGGGATCCGATCCGCTTGCCATTTACCGGAAAGATCCAAGAGCTAGCATACATGATACACGCAGAGACTTTGTGATCATGCAGATCGTACGCGCGCGTTTGGATCAACGGTAAAAAGGGCACGCCCTTTTTCCCCTTTATTACTGGGACGCCCGTGTACGCGCGTGTTCCCCTTTTATCTGCTTGTCGTCTCAAAAGAATGTAACTCTAGAGATTTGAACTAAGTCATTTTTTTAAAGTTTGTCTAATTTGTTTATGCAAACATATACTATGAATATTATATTTAATTTACTGCACGAGGATATTTTGTCA
>Ga0182004_10000788_pt1 | contig 21037 bp, 20 predicted proteins | sample Sormic07211540_1_FD_120479 | JGI IMG/M metagenome (GOLD analysis project Ga0182004, IMG submission 120479) | Endophyte microbial communities from Sorghum bicolor roots, Mead, Nebraska, USA - 072115-40_1 MetaG | ecosystem: Host-associated > Plants > Roots > Unclassified | place: USA: Nebraska...
ACCTCAGATTGCTGATGAATCCTCTTTACCTATCTAGATATGAGACAGGAGATCATGTTGGTGTCTATGCTGAAAACTGCATAGAAACTGTTGAAGAGGCAGAAAAGCTGCTAGGTTATTCACCAGATACTTTATTTTCTATTCATGCTGACCAAGAGGATGGTACCCCACATTGTGGGGGTTCTTTGCCACCTCCTTTCCCGTCCCCTTGCACAGTGAGGACTGCGCTTACCAGACATGCAGATCTGTTGAATTCGCCTAAGAAGGTGAACTTATGTTTATTTCTTTTCATCCATTTGTTAATGTCGTTTTCATTCACATTAATGTTATTTCTGCAATGGCTGTTGCAGAGTGCTTTACTGGCGCTGGCGGCTCATGCATCTGATTCTAAAGAGGCTGAGCGGCTTAGACATCTCGCGTCTCCTGCTGGAAAGGTTTGTTGGGAAAATAGATCGATATACTTTCTGATGTTGGTGTTGTATTTCACATTCTGACTGTCTCACATTAATTTCATTGGCAGAAGGAGTATTCACAATGGATAGTCACAAGCCAAAGAAGTCTCTTGGAAGTTATGTCAGAGTTCCCATCAGCAAAGCCCCCACTCGGTGTTTTCTTTGCAGCTATTTGTCCTCGCCTGCAGCCGAGATATTACTCAATATCTTCCTCACCGAGGTGCTCATGACTCTAAATAATACCTCATTGAAATTCAAATTGATCGGTCAGTTAGGACTGAAATTATATTGCTACAGAATAGCACCAACAAGGATTCATGTGACATGTGCACTAGTGTATGGGCCGACCCCTACTGGAAGAATTCACAAAGGAGTTTGTTCTACATGGATGAAGGTACAATGTTGCCTACTGTTTAATATTTAGAAGCCATTTTGTTCCTCTCTTTCTTCTGATATGAATCTTGAAACAGAGATGTACTAATTTTATCACAAATATAATTATGTAAATGTATTCAGGTATATAAATTAATCTAATGCTTTCAAGTTAGTTGTATTACTCATCATGCCATCCAGTAAACATTTTAGTATGCTTATCCTACCTACAGCATTCCACTCCCTTGGAAGAGAGCCAAGAATGTAGCTGGGCTCCAATTTTTGTTAGGCAGTCAAACTTCAAACTGCCTGCTGATCCTACTGTGCCCATTATAATGATTGGCCCTGGGACTGGTCTTGCACCTTTCAGGGGCTTCTTACAGGTTTGTTTTTTTGGTCTTAAGTTGACATTGTTCATTGTTCTTCCAACTTTGCCCCCTTTATGATTTTTCATGTGCATGGCTGCTGTATTTTGCACTGGCAGGAACGACTAGGTTTAAAAGAGGCAGGGGTGGAACTAGGCCATGCTATCCTCTTCTTTGGGTGCAGAAATCGGAAGATGGTATGGCTTATGTTTCAACATTTTCCATCTTCATCTACAGTTAGCATGCAGAAGTCCGTTACTGCTGAAATCTTTCAGTTTCACTTATGCTTATTACATAGAAAATACTTATCTGCTATGTGATTATTTCTCTTTCAAAGCTCCTTATGTATCAAGAAAAATTTCCAAGTTGCTGTTTATGTACAGAAATGCATTAAATAAACGATCTTACATGTTGGATGTACTTCCGTTTACTAATTATTAGTGTTTTGTTTGTTCAGGACTTCATATATGAGGATGAGCTTAATAATTTTGTTGATGGTGGTGTCCTTTCTGAGTTGATTATAGCCTTTTCTCGTGAGGGTCCTACAAAAGAGTATGTTCAGCACAAAATGGCACAGAAGGTAAACTGGTTATCATTGCTCAATCATGTTTTGTTGAAAAAACAGATATATCCCCTTTTTTTCACCATTCTTATTTATTCTTCCCAGGCTGCCGAGCTCTGGAGCATCATTTCTCAGGGAGGTTATATTTATGTTTGTGGTGATGCAAAAGGCATGGCCAGAGATGTCCATCGCACACTACATACCATCGTCCAGGAGCAGGTACAACTAGTTTCCCTAAGTTTGCCATTGGGTCACTGATCCTTGTTGCTTTCTGGACTTAGTTAATTGCGTTACCAAGGGCCTAAGAAGTGGATGGCTAGACTGCTCTACCTGTTACCCAAGCTTTTGAATCCACAACCAATCATCGATCTTGCAAAGCTTGGCTGACTACTGTCAGCAACATCAGAGCCTTGCTGCTTTAGGTCTACCGTGTAACTTTTCTTGCCCTTTTCGAATAAATAAACTCCCTACAACCTTTTTGCGTCCATTTAATACATTTTTTATCGTATTCCATATTCCGCTTGTTCACGTGTCTTTCTTGAATGTGACCTCATAAATCATAATAAGGGTAGTCAAACCATGTTGTAGAAAACTGTAGTTTCACGCACTTTGGCTAGCGCGGTCCCAGTTGCCGACTAAAGATCATTCAGTTCAGTGTTCCTAGCCTCGTTCAGTTTATGGTTAACTGTTGGTGTTGTTGACTAATATATGGCTACCTTACTGGGCTCGAACATGTCCTTGCTTGCCTTTTGTCTCATGAAGGCTTGATAAATCTCTGCCTGTGTTTACAACAGGTACAGATCATTATTCTGGTTCACTGAATGGCACCCTGAATGTGTTTTGCAGGGGTCTATGGACAACTCGAAGACAGAAAGCTACGTGAAGAGCCTGCAGATGGAAGGGAGATACTTGAGAGATGTTTGGTGACGTATCAACCAAATGTGAACCCCGTGCTTACTGCGAGCTTCCCCGCAAAGGGGGGGGGGGGAATCAGAGGCGCCGGCTGGGAAATGATTAGTAGAAATTTACATGATCTGTTTGAATGAAAACATATACTAGTGATGTTCTTTTTTTAAGAGAAGAAACAGAGGTTTCCCCACTTATATTTATTTAAAAGTGAGACATAGCAGTCACCTAGTGATAGTTCAGAACTTGAGATTAATATCAGGCGCCAGCAGCGATGCTTATGTATAAGACTCTGCAGCCAAGCTATTGTTTGTTCTGGAAATCATCGCTGTGATTTCTGACGCTAAGCCGGCTTATCACTGCCACTTGTTGCCTTGAACGTCGCAGTTAACATGTCGATCTGGACACTTTTGTAGCTTCTTGTTTCGAGTTCCCTCCAGCTGTTCTGCAAGACGTACCTGAAAATGAAGAGGAGAAAAATTTGAAGGCGTGGAATTGCGCGGTGTGTCAAGTCTGCGATTCCTGAACGGATGACGAAACATTTGACGTGTCAAACGTGATGTCTTGAGCTATTAGCTTGTTTGGATGCACGTCAATCTGTCCCAATCTTACATATGGGTTGGATGCACGTATGTTGGGCTTTGTTTGACTGCGATTATATACGCAGATGCGTCGTGGCGTTGCGATGTACTGCTGTATACCCCGATCCGTGGTCTTTCTCAGCGGGAGGCACAGTTGACCCCACACCAGTGTGGGATTGGGATCTCGACACAGCAGCATCGACGTGTGTACAGTAGTACGGGATCCACGCACATGCACATGTTGCACTGTTCACCGGCTTGTGTTCACTACCCCTACCCGGCCGGCCCTTTTGCCTGTACTCCCATCGGTCCTCGTCGTCTTCTCCACCCACCCTCCACCACTCCGCGCAGTGCTAGCAGATTCAGCAGTACGAGTAGTAGAGCTTCCCATTTTTGACTGTGTGAGCGGCTTATATATGGAACAGAACAACGTATTGATATTTGACCAACAAAAGAAGTTTACTGGTTTGCTCCCAAGGCATAAAAAAATATATTAAAAACCGTACACATATTAAGAAATGGCAACCGAAGTTTACTGGTTTGCTCCCAATGCCTAAAAATTGTATAAAAAAACCATACACATATTGATAAATGCACCATTTTCATTACTCAACACCCCCCTCACACCACCACCACCAAACCCAAACCCCCAATACACATATATACCTATATCTTTATTATTCATATGTGTCATCATTAACGAATGCTCATGCAGCTTCTCCCCCCGGCAGGAAATGACGGGCATAGTCGCTCGTTTTTGTCTTATCGATATGGTTGCAAAGCATCTTTCTTATGTATTTTTCTCGTGAATCAAGTAGCTAGGTGGCAAGGTGTGTGGTGTCACAAAGGCTCTTCTCTTGCGTCATTGCGCACAGTTTGTACTGTTAACTTTTCCTCTAAATGAAAAATGGGTGAGTAATCCGATCGTGAAAAATGCACACTTTACATTATCTATTTAAGAGCTCACCAATTGCAATCCAATAAAGATATTTTATATAAAACTAGCATACCGTGCATCGCAATGGAATGGAAAACTTGCGCATTTCAATATATTTTAAAACCAAACTCTATGTTGTAACTAGACACACGCTATTCTAATTTGTATAAGCATATAGGTCATGTTGAGTCATGGACTAGACAGTATACTAACTACTACTAGTATGAGAAACTAAATGGATTGGAACACCATCATCTGATTCTTTGAAAGCTAATAATTAATATTAGTACGAGAAATGGACACCACATCTCATCTAGAACAGAGTCATTCCTCAAACCAAGTAATAACCTATAAATTCTCCACACGCCACACTTAACTTGGGATGCATCACTTGGGCGTTGCATATTCTCCTCCAATTTTTCTAGTCTACTAGAAGAAATTAGTCGCGGAAGACTTTGCGTATTATGGGCTTCCGGCCAGCTACAACAGCCCATCCAGTTCCGGCACCTCCCTTTTATATATACCCCGCTCAAGCCACTGCATTCTCGCCCTCTTGGCTTCTAGTACTACCCTGCAAACACACACGCCTATCGCCTAATTCCCTTTTGTTCTTCGATCGATGGAGAACGCGCCGACGTCGCACGCTCATGGCGTCAGCCTGGACCTGAGCCTGGACCCTTCGCCGCTCCATCGCCGCACCACCGTGCCCGCCGCCGACCACCGCCCGGGGGAGCCGTTCGCGTGCAACTACTGCCACCGCAAGTTCCACAGCTCGCAGGCGCTGGGCGGCCACCAGAACGCGCACAAGCTCGAGCGCACCCTGGCCAAGCGCAGCCGGGACATCCTCGCCGCCGCGCCGCCACCGTCGTCCCCGGCCGCCGTCTTCCACCATGCCGCGGCGCCGGAAAGCAGCAGCAACACGAGGAGCGACCTCGTGCCGCCGGCGGCCACGTCGTCCTACTACGACGCCACGGCGCCGCAGCAGCAGGCGGCGCCACCGGGCGTCGTGATGGGCTGGGGCGTCGTCGACACGGCGGCCGCTGATGGCGGCTGCGGCCGCCTCGGCCTCGGCCTCGGCCACGCCCATGGCCGGAACCCGGAGGAGATCGATTTGTCGCTCAGGCTCTGATCAGATGCTTGCATGCATGCTTAGCTTTGTTGATTAGCTGTTGCGTGCCGCCGCATCTGGCGCTTCATCTCCTTCGATTCTCAGGCCGGCCGATCCGGCGCAAGTCGTCTTAGCTAATCAGGTGCTCTAAGCTCTGACGTGCGTATGTATATGTATAGCTGCAGGTCTATATATAATTCATGCAATAACTAATCTTATTAGATCTATTTATAGCTAGACCATTCCATATATATGGTCTCATTTATCTATCTCTACATCTCTATCCTGCATGGACAATTGGACCATATATATTACGCTCTCTCTATATGCACATGTTTCTAACTGAAAACAAGTGTGGAGTTTCGGCTCCATTCTGCTGGCTGTTTTTTTTTTTTTGACTGATGCTGTTCTATGTCAGATGATTTTAGCTGATAAGCTCAAGCGAACAGAGTAGACAATTAAAAATTTTAACTTCTCCTAGTAACATGGGTTTTCCTAGTGTTTTAGCATTATAAATTTTTCCTACTAAATGTCTCCTAACGATAATTTCTTAGTCGTGTTTTATTACTAATTAGAAACACTAGGAGAACCGGTGCAATGCATGTATTTTCATTCTACTTTTTAGGGGCCTTGTGAAAAAAAAAGTTTAAAACATCAGCTAAATTTGTAAAGGCCGACCAAGCAACTGAGTCTCGCCGGCTGTGCCTGTTTATAGGTGCTGTTGTTGCCTTTGCTTGGGTCTTTGGCAAAGTTGTGGGGCTAGTTAGTTAGCTTTCTTCTTGGAAGAACTTGCTTTGCCTGACTGCACCGCAAGGGTCTTTTGCTAGCTCCCCAACTCTGAATGGAAAACGCACTGGCTGGGGCTCTTGCATCGCTTGCAGGATTCGGCCGATCCATCGGTAGTTAGGACTCACGACACGACCTGAAAATGCTGCAGGTACCATGCATGCGTCGACACGTTGATCCATCGATGACGAGATGTTTACTGAACACACAGCAACATATATGTATATATTGGAGTGTGTACGCACGCACGCAGCAAAAATAAACCTACACGAGTGTTCAGTGTTCACACGCGCAAAGCGCTTGCATGCTCTTTCTGAACAAGTTCTCGTCCTGCACGCATCCAGGATGATGTGCCATATTGGAACACCGTACCTGCCAATGCAATTCGTGGGGACATGCATATATAAACAGTGGGAATTTGACGTTTACAGACAGGGGTTAACATGTGCCCTGTCGCAGAGCAATGAAGGTAGCTACATGACTTTTATCTTCGATTCCTTTCTGAAAAGGTGATTTGCCATGGCAGTGATGATAAGTACAGACTATACAGACTAATTGCGATCCATCATCACCAAGAAAACAAAGCAGTAAACGATCGATAGACCGATCGAGAGCTGAGCTGCTCGTCTATATTCTCTTGGCACTCACAATGCAGACTCTATCATAGAATCTAAAGTTATTTATTATCCCGAACAATGTGGACTTAGAGTCTAAATAAGACTTGGAGTCTTATTTTTTTTATCTCTTTCTTCAATAAATATGCTGCCACATCAGCAAAATATCATAAATAATATGTAATTAATTGTCTTGGACTCTGTGAGATAGAGTCTTGCATTGTGAGTGTCCTGAGTGGTTAGCAAGAAAGTAGTCTCACATGAAGCCCCTTTTAGCTCCTAGTTAGGAAACTATATGGTAGCACCGCACCAATGCAAGCTTCCAATTTCTTAAATTTGTGCAACAAATTAATAAGCAACATTAATAATGCTCTCATTCAGTTCCTGTTCCAGTAAGATCAATCACAGTGTAATATAAGTTTGAGAAATTCACACACATCAGGATAAAAATAAAGTAATTATAATCTGTAAAGGAGGCACATCAGCAATAACATGCAGCTGATAACTTCCCCTAATGACTAGCACTGAAAAAAGCAAAGCTAGCTTAATCAATGCACATTGGAGTGCATGTATATATAGCTAATTAAGCTTGGTATAGCTAGGTGCTTAGACTATATTATGCATGAGGATGGCGACAACGGCGTGGGTTAGTGCCCAACTGGAGTGAACAATCACAATCCTAGCTTAATCCTAATGCATGTGACTGACACAAACACAGGAATCCTGACCTTACCTGCCAAAGTCATCTCTCATCGCTCCGGAGCTAGCAAGAGTCCAAAAATCGCAGCCGCCACTGATTGGTCTTCTACAGACTTGTTTGGCAGCAGGTCCGGCGGCCCCTGGTGTTGAGTTGCTTGTTATCATGGCCATCTATCTAGCTGAGATCACATCTACAGTACGATCAAGCACAGAAATTAGAAAGCTCTACTTCGATCAGCTGATGACAGTGCAGGAAAAGTCAGTCAATTAAGGGTGGCGCTTCTCGCCTTCATTCCTTTTCTCTTTGCAAACAGTTTCCAGGCACGGCACCGGCCGTGTGGTGTGGCAGTATCACAGGCTCAGGCAAACATCTTGTCGTGCGCTGCCAAGTGCCAAGCCTCATCACCGCCCCTCAGGAGAAATCTCTGGGAGCACATCGTGTTGGAGCCAGATGAGGCAATTGGATACAAGCGCGTGAAAGTAATGGTGGGGCACGCACTGATGAAGTGATAGATGAGATTGCCGTGCCTCGCTCTCCTCTGCTAAACTTCAGCTACTAGCTTGCATCAAGGTGTCTAGAGATGTGCATCCATGTACGAGTAGTGTGGAGGTGTCAAAACATTATATATGTAGCAGTATTGTTATACAAAAATACATAGTGCTTAGAATTAAATTTTACTAGTATGGATATGTCGCAATGTTTCAGTCAAAAAATTTAACTTTATGTAAAATAACAACTTAGAAAATTTGTTGCCATGGAATCAATATAATCTTGAGTGAATTATTTGTGTCAATATATAGTATGTGGTTTGGTAAACAAATATTTTTCAACGATAGATAAACTATCATCACTAGTATAGACTAATGGATGTTTGATTTACTTGATGTACATTATGGAACACATCATCTTTGTAGTTTACATTGTTGATTTATTGGTACTTAGGCATGGATTCAAGGAATGTTGTATTGGTTTATGTTTTATGGCAGATTTGGTAATTTAGATTCAAATTAAATGATTAGGGAGTTACTTTATATATTTTTCATAATGGCTTAGATGCTTAATTTTTCAAAAAACATGATAGACCCTATGGATATTATTGACCATGATGATTTTAGTCTACCAAATAAAGGTTAGATATTTCTAATTTCTTGTTTAGAATTTTTCTTTAGTGTGTCTCATTATAGGTTAGCATGGAGACTCTGTTAGAGACCTATTTAAGATTAACAAATTCTTCTTCTAGGGCAAATATTCTAGTTTTGCACATGCCTCGGGCATTAAGAGATACTCTCTCAGTTATTCTAAAATTATTATAAGATATTTTGGTTTTTTTGTTTGTTTACTATGCATATTTAGATATAATGTATATCTAAGTATATGAAAAAAACTATAAAATACCTCTTATAATTTGGAATGGATGGCTATCAACTGGCTTTGTTGTATCCCTTACCAAAGCGTGTTGACACGTCACAACCAAAATGATCGTCACGAATTGTTACAGCTAATTAAGCGGTCACTGTTCCTTTGTACGTAAGTTGTCATCTTGCACGTTGCATGGTGAGCCAGGTACTAGTGCAGTTTTATTTGGGAGGATATTAGAGCAAGTTTAATAATACACCTCACTTGTTGGCTGTAAAGTTCCTTATAGTCTTCTCCCAGCCCACCCATACAATAGTTAGCTATTCACTATTAATATATGGTCAACTTATCTCTCTCTTGGTTCTTGTGTCTAAGCTGGTTGTAAGCTTACAGCCTGCTTCTCCTCTCTCTCCTTCCTTCTCTCCTCCACATCAGCATTTAGCCAGCTTACAGCCCACCATAATACTTGCTCTTATGAGTTGTTTGGTTCCATGCTGGTTGGTGCTTGGTTTGCTACGTTAATTCTTGTCATGGTTGTGCGTGGCGACCATTTTCTTCGCCTTGCTTCCGCGACACCACAACTGGCGTGGGAGGCTTTGGCCGGATACCAAACAAGCCATATGGTTGTCAAACATCTGCTGGTACATATAGACGCCGAGACTTTGACGACGTGGAAGTGAATGGAATTCATTATGATCACGACAGTAAACGAGCAAACGATTCACCATCTCTTGACACTTGAAACAGTGACAATGTACGTCTAGAAAAGGCAAAACTAGCTAGCTATATGTTGATCAATGCACATACGACTAAGAATTAATAATAGCGTGTGTTAGCGGGCCACGTAAAGATCTGTGCGGCTGTGCCTGCCTGCTCTGATCTTGCTTCGATCTGCTGATTGCTGAACAATCACAATCGTAGCTAATCTTAGCTCCGCATGCATGTGACTAACGCAAACTAAACACAAGAGAATTGCAACCCGACTTTAGAGTCACAAGTGGTCACACAGGATATACTCCCTCCATCTCAAATTGTAAGTCATTCTAAAAATTTTGGAGAATCAAACTTTTCTAAGTTTGACTAAATTTATGTAATAAAATAATAATTATTATGATACCAACTAAATATCATTAGATTATTCCTTAATTATATTTTCATAGTATACTCACTTTACGTTATAAATCTTAGTATCTCTCTATATAATTTTGGTCAAACGTGAAACTCTCGTACAATTTGGGATGGAGGGAGCACAAGGGACCGCTTTCAGCTGGTGGTGGGCCTGACGGCCATCCATTTCTCCGGGTTCCTCCGCCTTTCAAGGGGAGAGGCCCACATCGCACGTTGCGTGGGCTGGGGTGACTTGTTAGCCATGCAGTTGCAGGCCTCCAGTCACGGCCCACGGCCGACGCCCACTTCAGCGGAGTTCAACACGCTGTCGCCGTGTCGTAGCCGCGCTGCTGACTGCTGAGGGCCGGCCGGGGTACAGACGTGGCGTGTCGTGTGCAGTGCTGATTTGCTTCACAAATCCGCCTCTTCGTATAATCACACAGAATTGACGAGAGCAAGAGCTAAGACTCAGGCCTGTTTGGATTCTATAATATTTTAAGAACCTAGAATAAAAAAAATCTCAAAAGTCCTACAATCCCATCTATACAGACCAGATCATAGGCCTCTTGTTTACTTGCAAAATTTTTTGGAAAATCAGCACGGTAACACTTCCGTTTGTATGTGATAATTTTTGTTCAATCATAGACTAACTAGGCCCAAAAGATTCACCTCGTAAATTACAGATAAATTATATAATTAATTATTTTTAAAATTTATATTTAATACTTAATGCATGCACCGCAAGATTCGACATGACAGAGAATGCTGTTCATTTTGCAAAATAGGTGAGGAAGTAAACACGGCCATAGTGGATTTTAACACAAATACACGAAATCTAATATAGTATAAAAATATATCTCATGATAAATAAATTAATATTTTCTATTAATAGTTAGTTAAACTCAAGATATATGTTTCTTTACATTAATTTTTTTATGGATAGAGGCTCTAGACTAATCTAAATTAGAACGAATGTTTCTACTAATATGATGTTCTTTTATTTCATTAATAAGATGAGTGAACTTCGTTAAAATTTGGTTATTTTGGACTGAATGATAGAACCTTGCAAAAGACACGAGTTTGCTGAGCTCTCTTTCCCTTTTTTTTCTCTCTCTCCTTTGTTTACAGGTAGGGAAAAAAACAACCCGGGGACGGCAAAAAACCTAAAACAATGAAAAAGAACAAAAAACATATAACTCACGCCCAGTGGGACTCGAACCCACAATCGCCTGATTAGAAGTCAGACGCCTTATCCATTAGGCCATGGGCGCCGTTTGTGATTATGGGGGCATTTAATATTTACTAAAAGTGAAACTCTGCTTGTAGCGTGGGCTCATAACCCTCACGAACAAAGGACACATATGGATGCCAACTGCTCATGATTAACATTCGGTAAGTGAGCTGATCACACCAATTCATTACAGATTTATATTTTCCACAAGCAAGGAATGACACTCTATTAATCACAGACAGTTACAATTACAATGCCCATCAACAGCTCTGGGTAATCTACTAATCTGGTGCCCCCCCTGCGTCCTCCATTTCCGCCACTTGATGTTATCAGGATCAGGGGCGAAGCTACGTTGAAGGTTGTGGGTGCCCAGGCACCCACCAAAATTTGAAAAATCACTATTAGAAACAAATTTTTACCATGGTTATAGATTCAATTTTCACAACTATAAGAGAAAGGCACCCCCCTCTAATTTGCTTTAGCTTCGCCCCTCAGGATTCATGTCATGGAAACAGATGTTGGCAAGGGACCTTTTCTGCACTGCCCATGCAGCTCTGCCTCCAGCATTTATGCTGCTGATCACAACACCTGATGATTAAAGTATCAAAACTTCCCCAGCAGAAAGCATACAAACTTGTTCAATTCAGGTATCTCTGGTCTGCTTCGGTCACTTGTCAATTGCAGTGTAGCTTCAAGCACACATAGATCATGACTAGTATATGTCGATCAGAATGTTATGTCGCTACTTTATATTTGTAATGGTGTATACTGTTCTGCACTCCCATCAGCTATGCTTTAAGGAGGACCCCTAGCAAAACTTAACAAAGAAACTGATTGGTGAAGTTGGAAACAAAATGATGGAACTCCATGATGACTGTTCTCACCGAAAGGCAGGCACTCGATCCTATCTTTCCCAAGTCGAAGAGTCCACCCAAACTCCAACCTTACCGGCTTACCCTGTTGCTCATCATGGCAGGAAGACAAGCAAAAGGCACATGTTCCCGGACTCAAAGAGTGCTTGAACATAGTCAGCAATCAAGATACCTGGCCAATGTTGCTCAAGAAAGAGAGCCTTCTTTTAGCAACCTTTGATCTATAACACCAGGCTTCAAATGCCTCCGTCAAGTCAGGATATCTAACATGTTTTGACTGAAGCCACTCTGATAAAATCTCAGCTTGACTATTTGACGGCAGTGTCAGCAAAATCGAAACAATTGCAGACTCCAGGCCCTGCCAGACCTCATTGTCCAGGTTTTCCTTTGGTGTCTCAGCTTCGCCATCATCATCATCATCATCATCCGGATAGGCCTGATCAACCAAAGATTTTGTCATTCTTGCAAATCGAATCCATAAATTCACCATATGACAGCGCTTCTCAGCTGGAAGGACGACATTGCCAAATGCAACAGCCTCCAGGACTTTTGCAGACACCTCTACCACCTTCAGCCTGGTCTTCAGACAGTCATACCCAGTGCATACTACACCAACAGTTTCGATCACATCAGAGGACACTCCAACCCAGTAGAGAACAATGCACTTCATCATCTCGAGCTTGCTCATGACCTGACAGACCCAAGAGATATCACAAACAAAAGACTGTAACCCCTGCTGAAGCTCGCGGTGCTCACCATCAGAAGGCGCCTCCTTTTGTTTCGTCAGGATCAGGATAGAACTCATGAAATCACTGAACTGACTTAGTAAACCTGTGGCACAATCCTTCACTCGAGACTTCACAGTGTCGTTGTCAAGGGCTACCAATGGGGCGTCGTCATCTTCGGTGAGCATGTACTCCAGCTGCTCCTGAGCTGCAGACTTGAGCTCCCGCGCTGGCCCAGCCGCCGACGGGAGCGTCGCGTGCCGGAACGCCGAAAGGAATATGCTCGTCACCGGAGCCGGATCGATTGGCCGGAGACGCGCAAGGATGCACTCGTACTGCGGACCGAGGCCGGGGACGGTCCTCAGAATCTCCTCCTCGTCGGCCTCGTCCCAGGGGGCGGACTCGATGTAGCCGGCGCAGGCGGCGGCGATCTGCCCGCAACCAAGGTGCACGGAGGCCTGGAGCACGCCCAGCGCGCCGCGGACGCCGAAATGGGAGCAGGGCTCGGTGGCGTATAGGAGCCGGAGCGCGGTGACATGGGAGCTCAGGTCCAGCTCCTGGCAGTAGACCTCGACGCAGTAGCGCGAGCCGAGGATCTGGCACGTCGGCCAGGCGTCGGAGAGGCGGTCGGCGAAGTAGGTGCTGCCGGCGGTGAGGACCGCGGAGTGGCAGTAGAGCCACTCGTCTCGGCCCTCCGGCGTCCGTAGCCGCACTACCACGTCGCTGGTCGCTTGGTCGCCGATCTTGGGCCGCCCCGCCCTCATGCCACTGCTAGTGCTAGATTGGGGAGTGAAACGACTATCAGCAACAGCGTAGCTCATCAATCGGACGGAACATAACTTTGTCAAGAGAAAGACGCAAAAGGATTAAGAATCCAAGGAATTCGTAGCGGATTCTAAGCTTATTTCCAATCTCACTTACCGCGGCAAAGGCAAGCTAGGAACACGCCGACGAAGGAGAGGCGGCTCGCGGCGGATAGGGGTGAGGGCGTGAGGCCGGCCGGGAGGTGAGCAGGACGGAGGCCAGAGACCAGAGACCAGAGAAGCGAAGGCAAATACCACACGAGTTTTATGATCACGAATCTCGATGCACATTGGACGGTGCCTGAGCTAAACCTATAGCCACTCATCTGTAATGCTGTCACTGCTGTACTCTACCGGTGTTCAACAGATCACATTGGCATTTCTGAAACTTAACAGATGACGCTTCAAAATACTCAAGTTTATGCACTGCACAAAGGTTAAGCCTATACAGGGGTAGATTCTGGACACCAGGATTACATGATACATCTTTTCTATCACAATTCACAACACCTAAAATTGCTGTGCAGTAAAATTACAGTAGTATGCTACGATTGTAATTGTACAACATGCATTTCCAGCAAAGCATAAGGTTCAATCAAAATGGTCTGCGGAGAAATCAGGTTCATCAGGCTTCTGCAATCTGCGAATAGCAATGTCCTCGGTGCGGAACCTTCTGGAAGCAGAGGCAAGCTTATGCATATGGGCAATGGCACCTTCAGCAATCGTCCTTGTGCCGCCACTTGAGGTGCCCTCCTGTCTGGGTTTATCACCAGATGGGTGATCCTCTGACCACCATGAGTATGACTCCCATCGGCTGAGGCTCTCAGCCAGCTTCCTTCTCTGGTGCTGCCGCCATGCAGCTTGGATGAAGCAGGCAGCCCAGGTCCTCCAGTGATGGGAGTAGAACCGGAATGTGTGCTGGAGCTTCTTGCTGTGAAGCCTTCGGAACTGGTTTGCGACGAACTTCAGGTCTTCAGCTCGCAGAGCGAAGGCTTCCACCTCTGTGAGGCTCCGTACAGTCCTTGTTGAAAGCGGGAAGTGGACATTGGTCTTTGGAAGTAGGGCCCAAGTGAGCAGCTCTTCACCAGCGAAATCACCAGGGCGCAGGATGATAGAGTTGAAGAAGTTGCTACGGCCACCATTTGTTGTTGAGCTCTCTAGTTTCCCGCGTATAATAAAAAGCATCTCATTCACAGGATCACCCTCGCGAGAGATGTATGTATTCTCAGGACACAGGAAAGACACCAGCCGCTCACAGATAGCATCAAGAAGTTGGTCATCCATCTCAGAGAAAAAGGGTACCTGCATTGCAGAATGGAATGACAAACTGCAATGGAATGTGTATGAAGTTTCAACTAGCAGTAGAAGCAATGGTAAAAAGCAACAGAGCGTCAACTTGTTTATTTCCATCCAAATATAGTAAATAATCCATCAAGAAACTTTCAAAAACTAAAAACTCTACTCATTCAACTGTGAGATGGGAGTATAACCAGAACTTACACGTCTAACAAGGTCCAAACAAAGATGACGCTGCACATCCCGACGTATGTCAGCAGGCAAAGCTTGCAAGATGGACTCTTCTTCCACTCCTCTTGTAGCAAGCCATTTAACTTGAACAAACCGTCGGACACGTTCTTGAAGATGAGATGGGAGTTGATGGTGTCTCATCCACTCATCCATGTCCCTTTGCCTCAGCCTCCACTCTTCAAGCCTTTTACTGATAGACTGCAGGTATGTCTAAAAGAAGAGTAGGAAGTGATCTCTGAATCAGACTTCAAGTGGGTTACCAGTACAGAAAATGGCTTACTGAACACAGAAACAGTAATATCCTATTTTTATCAGAAATCTCAAACCATGAAAAGGAAGTTCATACTTTATATGCTTGATGCATCAGTTAAGCAAAAAAGACAGAAAGTTATAATATTCTAACACATAATGCACAACAGAACTGATAACAAGGTAATTTTGCCAAACTAGATCAGCTTTAAAATTGCTTCCAAATTTATCACATAATGCAATTACTAATGCTGTGTTGATCCTAAGATTAACTTGGTAATACGAGCATAAAAAGTATGAATTATCAACCCCAAAACTTCCTATTGTAGTTCAGAAGTGAGAATTTATAGCACTACCTGCATCTTGCCAATCAACTGAGCAAAGAGTATGAGACTGATAGCGCCAATAGCTATAGCAAATAAGTTCTCTGTGATAAATGCACTTGTTATGAGAGGATTTCCGCTTGAACTGAAAAGGTGTCAACAGAAACAGAACAACATTAACATCAGTAATTGTATTAGACATACAAAAGAACCCAAAGTAACAGAGTATAGCGGTGGATCACAACCTAAGCTGCAGCAAGCCCCACCATAGACAAAAGAAGTACTTCTCAAGGAATGGAGATGAGACAGCGCCTTTTCCCAGTGCACTAAGAAACATCCCGTAGTTAAATGATATATTATTAGGATTAGTGGCATCACAGTTGGCAAATATACTTGTATTTTTTGCCCACACAGAATAATCATCAGAACCACTATTCTCACAACTTATAAATCTCAAGTTGCAATTTGTATCATTGGACTCAGCAATGCACTGCTGATCCCAGCATGTAATCTGCCGTTCAACGGAGAGAAGGTAATATATTGCACCAGTAATCTGCAGCAATGCACACAAGTCATATCATAAGTAACATAATTTTCGAATCATACAAAAAAAAAGTAACCACAAGATCCAAGATGATAGTGACAGAATTGTTTCTCACAATTGAGCTCACATGCATGTCTACTTGAAACAGTTTTGTTTCTTTGTGAAGAACGCAAGACTGAATTCTAATGCATTCCAGGATAATGGATATATTTGTCGAATCAGGAAAAAAGGACCAGAAAACTGATATTAGGTTCCATATGAAGAGAAGACAAGACTCCATTTTCAATAGAAAATAAAACCATGTGTGTCCCTTAGAACGAACATAAGCTGAAATAAATCTTAATTCAAATTAACATCCCCAGGAATTTCATAAATAAAATTGAAAGTGGATAACCATACATGGCTTGCAAGCATGTAGAGCAGAAGATTGTATGCTGCTCCCCCCCAAGCTGACTTTGCAACTACTCCAACAGCTTTGATAATCTGATTGCTTAAAGGGATGATGAGATACATTCTTATGAAATACTGAACCACAATTACGAGAGCAAATGTAGTGTTTCGGATGTTATAATCTGAGCTTTCTATCGCAGGCATAATTAACCACACAGTAACCTGCAAAACAAAGTCACCCCAGAAAGATTAAGTCTTAACTACAGAAGTTTTGCAATAACAAACCAAGTCATCATATTCAGTATTTGTGATAATATCGCTCAAAAATTTCAGCTACACAGGCAAAGTTAATCTAAAAGAATTCAGCTAAGCTAGCAGGTTACAACTACAACAACACCACCAAACCCTTTTAGTCTCAACAAAGTTGGAGTAGGCTAGAGTTGAAGCCCAACATGAGCCACCAATCAAAAGGGAAAAAATCAAGAGAACAGGATATAAAACATATATCAAAATAGTGCTAGTATTAGCTGATTACAATAAAATTCATTGAATGCTTTCTTATCATCTAAAGTGGATGTCAATTAGATGCAGATAATATATGGCATGAATACATCTGAGTAGAAAGGTGGCTGGGTCCACCTTACTTTAGTCGCAATGTGGTTGTCCCAATTGTATGTTTACTAACGACAATTTTCTAGGATAGGAAATAGCAACATCACCAGGAAGGGTCAGATGACTTACTTTGATAACCATATATCAAGAGAGATAATGACATGGGCTCAACACAAAGGCTTAACACGAGAATCTTACCACCACATAGACGCTAATCAATCAATTTAGTGCAAAATAACATGCATATGGCATTGCTATTGAACATATACCGCAGGCGATTGTAGTACCACTAGAAATGGTAAAATAAGAAAATGCAATATAAACAATTAAATTATGGCTGCAGCACTAATCTTCGCGAGGTCTTTACCTGTGGAAGTGGCACGGCTGCAAGTATGTCTACAAAGAAATCAGTTCTTATATATCTTCGTTGAATCTTCTTAATATCCACAACAAGCTCTCCCTTTCCGAGGACTCTGGACTTTGGATCGACATATGCAGTATGAAACTTGATTGCTATGTTCAACATGTAAAATAAGTCAGCAAGTGATCGTAGGACAGTGATTCTTATGCTCAGTCCCTGGTCCTTGGCAACACATGAAGATACATTGCCATTTTTTCTAATCAATGGAAGGTAATAGAAAAAAGGATCTATGAAAAGAGCAAACAAACATGCCACAAGGTACACCCTGTTCCATCTCAGTACAATATTACTCCCAGGGTCTAGAATACGCTGGTGCCACGGTTTGTTGCCTTCATTTAACACCTTAAGCTTCTCAGGATTCTTCAGATCCATTCTATTTGCACCAAATCTGTCGGCCCGTGCAGTTTGATATAATGGCTTAGATTGATTTTGTCTCTCATCAGGAAAGATCCTAAAGATAAACAGAAACTTAGAAAAATTAGCAAAAGCGCAAATATTATCAATACATCAAACCAATGATTTTGGGTTAAAATAGTGTGATTTCGAACCAAACTAACAATAGAAGAAGAATACATAGGATTTCACAGACCATCTTCATCCGCAGATGCTATACCATTAGTTCATCATGCTACCTTCCCTTTAAGGGTTACAAATTACCAGAATCCTTAAGAAGTATATTAGTCACTAATATAGAGAAAAAGGAAAAAGATCAAGACCACTTATTTTTGCAGGCCAGATTATAACTGATGTTCCATAAGACGTCTCTAATTCTTAATTGCAAGATAAGACAGAGATATATAATAGTCACGATTGTTGGACAAAAACAACTATTGTTTCCAAAGCACGCAAGTTACTGTTTAGCAAATAGAACTGTATTATTCAATTTCCCCACCCAATTGCATGGGAATCAGACTAGTTGGAAGGAAAAAAAATTAAGCTTGCCCGTGAAGCTGAATATAAATGAAGGATAAATATTAGGCTTGAACAAATGAAATGTAGCAAATGTTCTCAATTTCTACTGTCATTTTTACAGATTACCATAAGACTCTGTCATGTACACCAAAAACCAGCTAATCCGATTAGAACCAACACGTTCTTCTGGACTTGACGAGTTAATCTCCAACGAATCTCTCTCAGTCTCAATACTAGAGTCATCCCTCCCCTCTTCAGCAAAAGGAACTTGAATCCAGGCTTCAACGGGACCAAAGCTTCAAATTGGTCCTCTCCAATTCCTCTACACCACCACCTTTTATGTCCTCTCTTCCAGTCAATTCCGAATCCCCCTCCATCCTCGCTCCCCAATACAGCAAACCCAAAGTAAATCCCAGTTCAGCAAAAGTCTAACAGCTACTCATCGACTCTCAGCAGGCAATCCAAAAGGTCAGAACTTAAATACATCGCAGGGGAAATGGAAGCCGTATGGAATCAAGATGCATACCTGTTATTAGGCCTCCTCTGCATCTCCACCTCATCCTGGACCCTGGACCCAAACATGCCGGCCGCCTCGGTTCTCCCAACCTCCGTCCGTCCCGTCCAAATCCCGCGCCGAACTGGAGCGAGGCCAATCAGGAGATCAGAGAGGGGGGAGCACACCGCTTCCGGTTCCAGATCACTACCATGGCAAACTCGCGTTGCTCCGTCTGACGATTCCAATGAACTGAAGAACTCGAGTGGAATAACGGAGACAGGAAAGGGGAAAAAAAAAATATGCGGTTCTTTTTAGGCCTTGTTTAGCCAGAGCCAGAGGGGACAGGGTCACACGGAAGAGGTGGACCAAGTGGTGACTGCCTGTTATCATACATCGGCACTGACATGTGGGTGCAGATGCTCAGTGGTTCCATAGTAATTTAACAAAAATAACTTTAGAGCATCTGGAGGTGTTTTGCACTGCTCCATGAACTTTGCTCCACAAACTCCACCATGGAGCAGCTTTGCAAAAAACTGGAGTTCGTGGAGTACGTCACAACTCCACTCTTTTTTCTCGAACTGAGTGCGTGGAGCTGAAACTGTTTGGCTAAAAAACGTGAAACAGAGCTGAAAAATGTGGAGCAGAGCAGTCCCAAACACCGCCCTAGTAGCCTCTAAAAATAATTGGTCAATCAATGATTTTTTTTCAAGTGGCTAAACAAAAGTTAGGAGCATTTAAAATCTCGCTCTTAAACTAGATCACTCTGACTATTTTTATTTTTTTTTTCACTCATGTACATTTAGATTGAGATTGAGAACCCTGTCCTATTATCCCATGTTCTACGTCCTTCTATCTCCAGATTGATCGATGAATACGCACAGGTTATTTTCGGGCAATTGGATCAGGTTTCTAAGTGCGGATAGATTGAGAGTTGTCGTCGGAAAGTAGTTTTTTTTCAATCTTGCCAAAATCAGGATTGGAATTTGGTTTTGAAAACTATTGGAAATGCTACATCCCCATCGTGTATAAACGATCGGAGCGAGTACTTTTCTTGTTCATTTAGCGGACCTTTGAATTGGATCCGCATAGTCAACCACAGCATTGGCGACTGCTGCTTCATTTCTACACTGCATGGACATAGGCTTATATACAAATGATAGTTGTCACTCGTCAGCAAATTGCTACAGGAACAGAGGACGGAAACTTTCAGACTAGGAAGTCACTGATTCAAAAATCGCTTCTATAATAATAATCCCGCAATGGGCGAAACAGTCAAATCATCGCTCTCATTATTGCATCTGTAAGTTTACAGCTGACCATTTCTCCACTCACGAAGTTGCATCAATCAGACTACTACACTTGCTGCACAGGGAAAGTGAGATGTCATGTACACCATGTACGCTGAGGACAGCTGCTGGGCATGCCACATCACCCGGAACCTGAAATTCACAAGTCCAACGGTGAGAAGAGAATTTTCCACAGCAAAACAATATAAGGTGAACAAGCTACACAATTCATTATATTGCTTTTGGCACAAAAAAATTGTTCTATAAACAAGTACACCTGTAATTTGAATTCGTTTTGTAACTCCAAACTGAAATTGGAATGAATATGCAACAGTAAAGGAGCTATGATATATAGGAATGCAGATTCCCTATACAATGTAATAACATCACTCAGTGATTGCAAATCCTTCAAGAACTTAGTCCTTGAAAGGACATCCTTCAAGATTCCCTGTACAACAGTAAAGGAGCTATAATATATATTGTCTTTCTTTTTATCAGAACACAGTACATATTATAGCTCTATCTCAATATGATCAAAAGGACATCTGTGGGTGACTCTGCATATATAGGCTGGCGGGTAGAAAGATTCTTGACAAAAACAAGTATTCCTCCAACTTTTATGTCAATATTGGTCACATAGCAGGGAAGGGTTCTTCTTAGGCCTTGTTTACTTCCCTGAAAATTTTGCAAAATTTTTCACATTCTCCGTCACATCGAATCTTTAGACGCATGCATGGAGTATTAAATATAGACGAAAATAAAAACTAATTGCACAGTTTGGTCGAAATTGACGAGACGAA
>Ga0182004_10000789_pt1 | contig 21037 bp, 22 predicted proteins | sample Sormic07211540_1_FD_120479 | JGI IMG/M metagenome (GOLD analysis project Ga0182004, IMG submission 120479) | Endophyte microbial communities from Sorghum bicolor roots, Mead, Nebraska, USA - 072115-40_1 MetaG | ecosystem: Host-associated > Plants > Roots > Unclassified | place: USA: Nebraska...
TAGAAAAGTAGAAAACGGTCGAAAAATATCAAAACCGTTTTCTACTTTTACATTTGAAATACGAAACATCTAAAATACGAAAACGAAAACGATAAAGTCGGATAAGAAAATACGAATTCGATCAGATCAAATATAGAAAGCGGTTCGGTTCGGTTCGGGATATTTCCGTTCCGTTTTCATCCTTACCTGCAAGCATGCCCGCGGATAAGAATTCATACTCACGCCCGCGCCCGCTGAATATATCATACTAACAACAGAAAAAAGAATTGGGCTAGACTAAACTAAAATGGACTAGTTGGTGGTACGCTATACAATAGATATGCATATATATGTGTTTTGAAATTGCTGGGTAAAGTTTTGTACCCACACCCTACCCGCACATTTGCCCGTACTCGACCCTCATATACCCGCTGGTAAAGTTTTTCTAGCTATACCCGTACCCATTACTCCACAAACGATTTTATGATGTAGTGTTCTTTTACTCTACATAGCACGGATACAGATACGTGTATCGGTATCGGACGGATACAGATACGTGAATACGCTATTTCTTAAGAAAACCTGATACGTGGCCAACCTCACGTATCCATGTAATGTAGCTTTTACTAACGGAGACGTTTGCAAAATCCAACCGCCTCAATTAATACCTAAGATTAATGGAGGTGGCCACTTTTATTAATCGAGGCACTCACAATCAACTGCCTTGCAAAATCAATTTATAGTCAAAAAATAAGCAACTCCTAAAATATATTAACAGAGACAGCTTTATAAGAGGCCCGCCTAAAAAATACCTCCATTTTCTAAGATAGACTTCTTAAAAGGCCCACCTTCGTTAATGTGGCCGAGGTTAAGCAAAAGCCTAAAACCAGCGCTCTATCAGACTTATATAAATAACAGAGTTGGGGTTTACTCACTTCTCACCCTCTGGCTCTTGCTCTCTCTCCATCTCCTAGCCAGACACAAAGGGCACCCACCATGCTCCCTCCCTCTCCCTCTCCTAGCTTGATGGACACCCACCTCTCCTGTCTTGGTGGTGGGCGGGCGGGATCTTGGCGGTGGGCGGACGGATCCTGATGGTTCGGCGAGGATGCTGTCACCGATGAGCAACTGCAACGATGGCTTATGGACTAGCTCGCTGGGCTTGCCCACGAGTTTTCTTTTCTTTTTTATTTGATTAACTAAGGCGAGCATATGAACCGCCTTAGTTAAGATTGATTTAGAGAGACCTTTTGCCCGAGGCGGAAGGGTTGACCGTCTTGAAAAATCCTTTTTACTCACCTCAGTTATGACCTATCGAGTAAGAAAACATCGGTACCTACTATGGATGAAAACAGATTGGATATGGACGGATATTATTGATATCATATTTGTTTTCATATTTTTGGTCGGATTCAGATGGTGACAGTCATGCCGATTAAGATATGATTAAATGTAGATATCATAAATATACGATTTAAGTATATATCAGATGTTAGTACGTGCACCGATACCCCTATGATGGCCATCCCTACTTGGACGATGGGCAAATATTTATGATAGTAGGTCGATGAATCGAGTGCAACTGTGCAAGAAGCTGTGAGCGGTGGGGTAACTACACAGTGAGGTAACTAGCTTATTAGCTGTTAGTATTAAAGACATGTTTTGAATGGATTGTGAAGCAGTTTTTGAATTTGTTTTGCACCTTTAACTACGAAAGAAGTCTTCTGGCACTAGCTTTGCGCGTGAAACTTCACGAATCATCATGCTCTTACAGGTAATGAACCATTGGTAAAACTGAAAAACCCGCTTCATCCAACTTCCCCTAGGCCGGTGCGAGGAGGGGAACATTAGGCCAGACCACCAAAGCGTGAGGAGTCGTGTCACCGGAGTTAGAATTCAAAAGATTTACAAACATTTGCAACTCCAGGACACATGTCGGTTCAAGTTTCGATCAAATAACTAGCTTGTTATTCGTCAAAAAAAAAAAAACTAGCTTGTTTGCTGCCGATGGCCCCGGCAAGTTGCACAGCCAAGTCGAGCGCGCATGCACCTTGCATGAAGTTCGTGACATGTCAGAGCGAACAGAAACGAATTTCTGATATGTGCATCGCACGGTCGGAACCAGAAACACTTTACTTCCACTCAAAAACCCAAAATATTTCAAGATTTCTAGTCACATTGAATCTTTAGACGCATACATAGAGTGTTATATATAGATAAAAATAAAAACTAATTGCACAATTTGGTCGGAATTGACGAGACGAATCATTTGAGGATAGTTAGACAATAATTATCACAAACAAACGAAAGTGCTACGGTGTCACGAAATTTTTTTCTTTAAAAACTAAACAAGGCCCAGCATGGCATGGTTGCCACTTTCCCAATCCCAGGCACCCCGAGCACCAAGCCAACCAACACAATCCGCACCGCGCGCGTCTGTGCCATACGCCACTCATTCGTGTCACTGTCCTGTGTCCACAACAGCACACCAGTGCTCTCTTCCCCTGCTTCTGCTTCCGCGTGCGCGCAAGGCCCCTGCTTCTTGCAACAATGGGGGAGGAGACGCACCAGAGCGTGCAGGAGCTGGCGGCGTCGCTGGGCGCGCTACCGCCGGAGTTCGTGCGGTCTGAGCACGACCAGCCGGGCGTGACCACGTACCGCGGGGCCGACGCGCCGGTGATCGACATGTCGGATCCCGGGTTTGGGGCGCGCATGGCCGTAGCCGCCAGGGAATGGGGGCTGTTCCAGGTGGTGAACCACGGCGTGCCCTCCGCGGCGGTGGCGGAGCTCCAGCGCGTCGGGCGGGCCTTCTTCGCGCTGCCGCGGGAGGAGAAGGAGCGCTACGCCATGGACCCGGCGTCGGGCAAGATCGAGGGCTACGGCACCAAGCTGCAGAGGGACCTCGAGGGCAAGAAGACGTGGAACGACTTCTTCTTCCACGTCGTCGCGCCGCCGGAGAAGGTGGACCACGCCGTCTGGCCCGAGACCGTCGCCGTCGCCGGGTACAGGGAGGCCAACGAGGAGTACTGCCGCCACATGCAGCGCCTGACGCGCGAGCTGTTCGAGCACCTCTCCCTGGGGCTCGGCCTCCACGAGGGCGCCATGGCGGAGGCGTTCGGCGGCGACGGCCTGGTGTTCCTGCACAAGGTCAACTTCTACCCGCCGTGCCCGCAGCCGGAGCTCACGCTCGGCGTCGCGCCGCACACCGACATGAGCACGCTCACCATCCTCGTGCCCAATGAGGTGCAGGGCCTCCAGGTGTTCAAAAACGGCCACTGGTACGACGCCAAGTACGTGCCCGACGCGCTCATCGTCCACATTGGCGACCAGATAGAGGCAAGCGTGCAACGACTCAGCATTTTTTTTCCCTCTCTTCTGATCACGTGTTTGGTGTGACTAACTGGTACGGAGTTTGTTTATGTCTCGTTGAACATGCACATGTACCGATCGAGTAGATTTTCAGCAACGGGGTGTACAAGGCGGTGCTGCACCGTACGACGGTGAACAAGGAGAAGACGCGGATGTCATGGCCGGTGTTCGTGGAGCCGCCGGGGGAGCTCGTCGTCGGTCCGCACCCGAAGCTGGTCACGGACGAGAGACCGGCCAAGTACAAGGCGAAGAAGTACAAGGACTACCAGCACTGCAAGATCAACAAGCTCCCCATGTAACTCGGGCGCCGTTATCGTGTGGACCCGTTTCTCAGTCATTCTGGTGTTTTTTCTTTTTCGTTTTTTGATAACAAACAGTCATTCTGTGTTAGTGTGATGTAATAAGTCCCATAACCGTGGTGGTTCCAGTGGCATGCAAATGGCCACCGAATTGGCTCGTGGGCTCTCGTCTGTCGTTTAGTTTGGGCCACCAATTGTGCGCTGGTTATCTGCTCTATTTGTGAGTTGTGACAATGGCCCGGCCTGATTAGATAATGATAAATAATAAATTTAAAATAATAGCCATACGTGCCCGCCTGGTCTGGTTTGGGCCACCAATTGTGGATTGTCTCTACAATTATGATTTCCTACTTGGAACAAGAGCTGCCTCGAATCGATTTACAAAGGTGATTGTATTTAGAGCCACCTCTACAAATTGATTATTCAAAAAATAAAAATCCAAGCTAAAATATAATAATCCCAGATGTCCCTACTAGATAGACACACAAGCAACATGTTTTTTCTTTCGCGCAACTCATGGTTGCGTAGTTCGAAGCCTCATGCATTCATTGCCACACCACTCCACCTATAAATACACTTGTATCTATTTGGGATATTCGTTCTCCTTATTTTCTCTTTATCCGATTTTAAAATGAGTATTTGGGGCTCTAAAAAGTTGTCAATTATAAGGTTTTGTAACTTTTCAAGATCTATATCTTTGGTTCTGGTCGTTTGTCCGTTCGAGGTTGTTTAAAATTTTTATTCAAATATGAGTAATTCAAACAAAATTTTCCATGCACAAATGATTTTAAATGAAAAAATATCAACTACAAAGTTGTATATTTTTTAAAGATCTATAATTTTTGTTTTGATCATTTCTCCATTTATGGTTATTTGAAAAATTCAAATTTTACTATGGAACTCCTAGACGGCTAGAAATAGAGCAATTTATAATAATTGATTTCTAGGGATGGTTGGAACAAAGCTGCCTCTACAAATGTATTTCTAAATGTAACTTGATTTGAAGGCTATTATAGAGGCGACTATAAATTGACCCGTCCTAAAACAAGGCCCCATTGCTTAAAATCAATTTTGTAATACTACGTTACTTATTTTCCCCAAAGATGTCATGCACAAATTTACCTTTATTCATACTAAAAAGACATTAAACAAAAAGTCGTACGGTCATAACATAATAACTCATGCCAGTCTGCACACTTCTTCATAAATCATCCTTTACCCAGAGCTTACGTGACTGCATCCTATCATATCTGCTCCACCAATGAAGCAGAATTGTACCCAAAGACTTTAGCTCGTAAACGTCAAAGTAGATCATGTTGCTATAAACAACAAGGTGGCAGGAAGAACCGATTTGGAGAATGAAAGGGCCGGATCAATCTTGGTTTAATTGGCAGTCCAGAGTTTTGGACCTTACAGCCACACCTGGTATCCTCCTCGACTCCTCCGGCATCGTTAAGGGGAAAAAATAATAATGGCCCTCAATCGTTCACGGTCCGATATAAATTATCCTTCATCGGAGCTTACAGGCGCGACGAAAATCAGATCCATGTGTCTACATCTAATTGATTTTTATTGTTTTATGCAAATCCATTATTGTAGTTCGAACATGAGACTGTGATTCCTCAGTCAGCATGGAAAACTGCTACTTTCATTTGGAGGAGTAATTACACAGTTTACCTTTAATTTATGAGATAAATCTTTTAAGAGTCTATAATTAGATAATATTTTTAAATAAAAATAAAAATGCTACGGTACCCAAAATCTTGAAATTTTGCTAAGCCCTGGTCTACTTAGTCCAGATAGCGGAGTTGAACAGTCTGCTACGACGTCCATAGATGCCGATTGGTTGGTTCGATTTGGATCAGGCGCGCGGTGCAAGGCAATTGGTGGCCGCGTACGTCTTGTCTCCTTGCAAGGAGAAGGAGGGTCTCGTGCACGCAAAGGCCAACAGGTGTATGCCATGTTTCGCCTGCTGCTCTTGGTAATGGACTATGGTGCAGATAGATGAGCTCATGAAAAGAACGTGAGGCGCCCGGCCACTGGTTCTTCTATCTGCCGCGTTTCTGGCTTGCTGCCCGCGTTGCTTCCGGCCGCGCTAGATGCCGGCATGGTGGCACACTGGCATCTAGCCGCCACCCACTCTATCGGTCTATCCCTACGCAACCACTGTCACCGGTCGTCGTCAGTCGTCACCCCGTTCCGATCCAACCACGGGAAAAGCAAATAAACCACCCCGATCGATGAAGCAACTAGCGAGCGAGCATGAGGCCCTACTGCTACATCGTACCTTTTTCTATATATAAATTTAGCTCATAACATTATATCTAGATGGTACAAAAGTCTTAAAATCATACTGCCGGCCTCTGCCTTACAAAAAGCACACAACCAACAAGACTAAAAGGATACCTGCACGATCTAGTGACTATCAATTTGTAGACTACGTCACTTCTATGTGCTTAGAAAAAGAACATCTTTGACCACGTGTGCCAACTGTTACATGACCACCATGACCAAATCTTCAGAAGCCACCTTGTAGATGACCAAGGGGATAACGGAGAACATGTTTTTTTTTCTTTTCAAAACCAATATCATTTCTACTAGGCCGAAGTGACTAGTAAGAACAGTATCACTACCAGATTGATGCATTTCTCCTAGTGTTGTAAAGAGCAACTTAACAACTGTGAAAGGGCACACGGAAATAATTACTCGGAGAAAATTAGTCGGGACTTAGGTAGTAATTAAACCAACTCTTCTTAAATGCTAAAAGCTGATGATGAAGCATGTCACAGAGATGGCCCGCACAATTAGCCTGGGTCTAGCTTCGATGGCCCGCACAATTGCGCGACATAGATGGCAGATTCGATTCCTAGAAGAGGGGGACGCCAACACAAAATTTTTCCATCTCCAAGCATGTCACAGAGGAAGGAAAAATTACATTGCGGTTGTGCAACTCAATGGGGTATGGTTCTCAGTTGATGAAGCAAAATATGACCTTATTTTCGACTACTAAAACAACATTCTGGGTACCCCCTTCCTCCGTGCACATACTCTCAACCTAGATGATCTGCTACCCAGCCTAGACCTGACGGGATTGGATGCGTGCTTCACTGAGGAGGAAATCTAGGCAACTGTTAAAGACCTCCCCTCAGACCGAGCTCCGGGACCCGATGGTTTCACTAGATTATTCTATAAGGTCGCCTAGGAAACGATCAAGGTGGATATAATTCATGCATTCAACGCATTATGGTCGCTAGACGCTAGAAGCTTTTACCTACTCAATGATGCTCTCATGGTCCTCATCCAGAAGACGCATACACCGACCGGTCTTAAGGACTATAGACCAATCAGCTTGATGCATAGCTTCAGTAAGTTGTTTGCCAAATGCTTGGCACGAAGACTGACGCCGAGGCTGCAAGACATGGTTGCAGCTAACCAGAGCGCGTTCATAAAGAGCAGATCAATACATGATAATTTTAGAAGTGTGCAGCTGGCATGTCTGTGGCTAAATGCAAAGCATTTCCCTTCAGTTCTAATCAAGGTCGACATTGCAAAGGCCTTCGACTCGGCCGCTTAGCCTTTCCTCTTGGAAGTTTTGCAACACATTGGGTTTCCCAGGAGATGGACAGATTGGATATCAATGCTGCTGTCTACGACAAGCACGAAGGTCCTCGTCAATGGTAGACCCGGCAGAAGGATTGCACATGCTAGAGGGCTTAGGCAAGGGGATCCTATCTCTCCAATGTTGTTCGTTATGGTAATGGAAGCCCTCAACTCACTGATACGCGAGGCCGATCGTCGAGGGGTTATTGCCCCACTACCCGGGAATGCCATTGTGCATCGCGCTTCTCTTTATGCCGACGACCTGGTCGTGCTGATTTTGCCATCTGTTGAGGATCTCACAAACCTATAGCAGATCCTCACTCTCTTCGTTGGAGCTTCAGGACTAGTTACCAATGTCGACAAATGTGCGGCCACGCCGATCCGATGCTCTCATGACGAGATTGCCCATCTCATGCAAGTTTTTCCCATGCGTTCTGGCACCGTTCCCTTGTAAATACCTTGGCGTCCCACTGTCATTAGGCAGGCTGCGGCGCGCTGATGAACAGGCTCTAATCGATAGAGTTGCGCGCGAGAATTCTGACGTGGAAGTCCGGTCTTCTCACAAACGCTGGAACAGTTCTGCTCACCAAAGTAACCCTGTGTGCCATACCTGTGCATGTAAGCATTGCATGCTGCCTTTCCAGTTGGGCCATTTCACAGATAGACAAACGACGCCGTACGTTTCTCTGGTCCGGCAATGAGACCGTTGCTGGCGGCAAATGTCGCCTGGCCTGGGAGACGGTCTGTAGACCCACTTGTTTCGGGGGACTGGGCGTCCTAGACCTGCGCTTCTTTGGTTATGCCCTACGGCTTCGGCAACAATTAGTTCACTAATATATCTCCCCAACACCTCAAACTTAATATATCAAAGAACACATATATGTCTTCCATGCATGCCAACTCATCCATACAAGCAACCACTTTACATATATGGATCACTAGGAAACAAGATAGTGGCTTAATCAACACGTATGGCAAGAGAAAATACCGAATCAAAAGAGGACATCAAAATTTACGTGAAAACTCCTTGCGGGAAAAAACCACGATGGTGGGGCAATTCCACTATAAGATGAAGCAAATACAAGAGATGGGAGCCAACGAGTACTGGGAGGCTTCAAATTCCCCGCAGATCTCTCTTTTAATGGTGGATTGGTATATCAAAGTTGCTCTACTTCTCTCCCTAACCTTAGCTCTTAAGAACACAAGAACTTTTTTTTTGACAAGAGAACACAAGAACTTTGTGTTCTCGGTCTACTCCCAAGTTGAGGAAGAAGGCTTATAAGGGCCATTTTCAGAATGCTCTCAAGGCTCCAAATTATCACAAACAGCTCCAATTTCATCTTACAATATGTATAGGCAATATTTCTGTATAGGTAGATAGCTAACCACTAGGCAATATTTTACATAACAAAGAAGCTAATTGGCCTCCAAATGGTGAAATTAAAAGTTGCACATCATAGTAGTAATATATATCATATAGAAGATAAATTGTGAAAAAATACATCTAATAATAATGTATCTAACTATGCTCATTTGATATGATAAATATTATCGCTCTTCTTTTCTATAAACTTGATTAAAATTAGAATGATTTGACTTTGAACAAATTCAGAATTATTTATATTTTAGGATGGAGTTAGCACTTTGTATATGTTAGGGTTAGTTATTTAATTCTCGCCTGATACTGGCAATGCCATATTTTCTTCTGCCAAGACATGCCATGAGCCATCGACTTATATCTATATATACCTCCGTTGTTGAATCCCTTTGCTTCGACGTACTAGGTCTAGCAGCAAAAAGCTGCGCGCCATTATTGCCATTGCTCCAGCTTGGTTCTTGGTTCGCAAGTATGGCTGGCGCCGGTGGAGGAGGCGGAGACGCCGGCGATAGCTTCTACAGCGACTTCATGGTCCTGCGGCCGGACAAAGGCGGGCTCTACGCCCTCTTCCACCTCATGTGGTCGTGCAAGGTGTCCGAGAACGCGGCCGTCGACTGCCCCGCCGGCACGGAGATGGCCGACTGGCGTAGGCGGTGGGCGGTTCTCGTCTCGCTGGTGGCGCAGGTGCTGCTGCTGTGGGCGAAGAAGCCGATGGCCCTGGTTGGGAGAGCGACAGAGTACTGGATGAACCTCGTCAACGAGAATGGCGGCGGCGTCCTCGTGCTCGTCCTCAGAGCGCTGCAAGGTAGGAGTACTTGCTTTCACTCGTGTATCACATTCACACCCTGGCTGAACGCCTGAAAACCCATCCAGCACTCTCATGTCTCAAGTTTGGGAGCAAGAATTCATCTCCAATTCTGCATGCCTTTTCAATTCAAACATTGCTGTAGACGAACTAAAGTACAACACATTACACATCTGCACAACCGTGTGGCGACTTACATAGTTGAAATCACTTGATAATGGCGCACTTAATTCAGGACTTAGATTATCCCATATCAGTTCATGGACTTAGGCCTTGTTTAGATGCAAAAAGTTTTTGGATTTTGACACTGTAGCATTTTCGTTTTTATTTGACAAACATTGTCCAATTATAGAGTAACTAGGCTTAAAAGATTCGTCTTGTGATTTACAAGTAAACTGTGCAATTAGTTATTTTTTTTATCTATATTTAATACTTCATGCATGTGCCGCAAGATTCGATATGACGGAGAATCTTGTAAAGTTTTGGGTTTTTGAGTGTATCTAAACAAGGCCTTACCTGTTTCCTTGACATAGATTACTATCGATGGTTTGTATTTATGGCCCTATAGGTTCTACCTACCTACAGGAATTCTTCTATTCGTTTCTGATCACACGCATGGACATTCCTCTTCATAATGTGAAGAGTTGTAGCGTTATACAATGTGACGAGTAGCTTACTAACTTGACAACTTCTGTATATTCGTATATTGCAATTTTAAGAAATCCAAGTTACTCATCTCAATGGATCTGTAACTTTTACGCTAACTTCAGCGTTTTTGAAACTTGTGGTCATTTTAGGCATCTGGGTTCTATAGTCGCACAAGAAAGCACTAAATACAGAATCTATATTACTAATAATGCAATAGCAATACTCCCTTTGCATGGAATAGCGAAGTAATATATTCAAATGCTGACTACGATGTCAGGAAAGCTGAAATTTCCGGACAGGGCATCCCCCAACTTCCGATCCTGCCTAGGACTACTCGACATGAGAGTCGAACTAGACAAGGAAATTAAGCAAGGGGATAGCAACTACCACGCTGCTCTATCGATCATGGCTGCAAAGCTAGCCTACGAGAATGAGCTCGTCATCAGAAATGTCGTCGAGAAACATTGGCAGGTCAGACCTAAATCCATCGCCTCTGAATCCGAAGTCCTACAGATCAAAGAGAAGAAGTTCTCTGACCAAGTTTCATTTTTTTTGTGTGTGTTTCTTCAGATGAAATTACTGTCGTGCTACAACTGCTGGAATGGTACGTAAGAACCATGGATCAACAACACCAGTGTCTAGCTATAGTAGCAAAACACATGCATACATGTCAGCTTCTTAACCTCCATGCGTGTCTTCCTCCAGATTTCCAAGAGGACTACACCACCCAGGCGTTTCTGGTCGCCGACAAGCAGGCGCCTGACGCGAGCCTCGCCGTGGTGGCGTTCAGCGGCACGAGGCCGTTCGACATGGAGCAGTGGTGCACGGACGTGGACTTCTCGTGGTACGAGGTCCCCGGCGTGGGCAAGATCCACGGCGGCTTCATGAAGGCGCTCGGCCTGCAGAGGCACGGCGGCTGGCCGAGAGACGTCGCCGACCCGGACCCGCGGAAGCCGTTCGCGTACTACGCCATCCGCGACGCGCTGCGGCGCTTCCTGTCCGAGAACGCCGGCGCCAGGTTCGTCGTGGCCGGGCACAGCCTCGGCGGCGCGCTCGCCGTGCTGTTCCCGGCCGTCCTGGCGCTGCACCGGGAGGACGCCGTGCTGGCGCGGCTGCGGGGCGTGTACACGTTCGGCCAGCCTCGCGTCGGGGACGAGGCGTTCGGGAGGTTCATGGACGACGCGTGCCTCGGCAAGCCCAGCAGGTACTTCAGGTTCGTGTACTGCAACGACATCGTGCCGAGGGTGCCGTACGACGACTCCGCGCTTCAGTTCAAGCACTTCGGAACCTGCCTCTACTTCAATAGCCTCTACACAGGACAGGTCGGTCTAACACCAGTATGTTTACTGGTTTTATTTATGAATCCTTCAATAATACTTGAACATAAAATTGAATTGGTCGTTAGATTTTTTTTTTTTAAAAAAATGTGTATATGCACATATACTTGCTATATACAATTAATTCATTTCTCGAAAACAGAGAGATATATCCGATCCATATAGAGAAGAATCCATACAATTGGGCAACAGAATTGTCCTTGCAAGGCAAGCAAAATGAAGCTTGGAAGCAAGAGGTTTATCATGCAATGCAAAGAAGGGAAGCTCCTTGTGGGCACCATACATCCATGATTCCTGCAAGACAAGAAAGTCGAAACCTAGAGACCCCACCTTAGATAGGAGAGAGAGAGAGAGAGAGTAGGAAAGCAGCAATATCAACTGACTACGCTTTTGTGCGGTTATGCGATTATTGAATGGAAAGCAGGTGATGCAAGAGGAGCCAAACAAGAACTACTTCTCGGTGCTGACGGTGGCGCCCAAGGTCGTGAACGCGGCGTGGGAGCTCATCCGGAGCTTCCTCATCGGCTACCTCGCCGGGCCGGAGTACGCAGAGGGGTGGCTGATGCGCCTCGCCAGGGTCGCCGGGCTCGTGCTGCCGGGGCTGCCCCCGCACTCGCCGCGAGATTACGTTAACTCCACCACGCTCGGAGCACGTTTGCTCAGGACTCAGGCAGATGAGCTAAACCTCAACAGTCACAGTACAGGACCATCATAGACGGCTACAAGGAACTGAGCATGATAGTATACTGTTTGGCTCCTGGTCGATTGGGCCATGGATTTTCTAACCGTATTCGCACCGAATTCGTTTAGAAGGATTCAAATATATCCGTATTTGAGTCCGAATATTCAACATCCGGTACCATATCCGTATCTGAATACTTAAATCGTATACTTATGATGTCGACATCCAATCGTATCTTATCCGATATGATTGACATTATCCGTATTCGAATCCAAATCCGACCAGAAATATGAAAACAAATATGATATCTGTGATATCCGTCCGTATCCGATCCGTACTTACATACAATCGAACAAAACGGTCTGTGTACTGGCTGTAAAAACAATTGGCACAGACCAACTCTTAGCGTTCTAGTGCAATTTTATGATGTTTGAAATCTAGCATATAAGATCCTATATCATATGATTTAGACACATTCCCATGGCTAGAAAACGTGATTTTCATTCAAACGACTACATCCATCATGTGGGCCACAAATCTCATCTTTCTGTTCCAGTGTTTCTTAAAGAACAAAAGTTATTACACCCACAGCATTACTCAAATGTAGAATTAACAAATAATCGATACCGTAAGCCATTTACCTCATAGCTGTGGGTCAAGCACAAGCAATTGCAATAACTGAGATTGGTTAACCAGCAGGATGCTCCAACATCATCAACCGGATCAGCAAGCTCTGCTTATTGCAGAAGCTGTTTGCTGGAAAAGAATGATGCAAGCTTCAAAAATTTAACTGCAACCGAAAATAAGAACCAGCAGAAAAGGCTTCTTGAAATATACTCAACAGCACAAATTCATGCAGTAAGCCTTGTGGTGATTAACTGTACCTATAGTTTTTCCTACAGGGGCAAATAAGTGTATATAGTGATTACCATCAACACAGCAAATAATTTCTCTAGTTGGTATGGGCAGAGAGAAATCTTCCGAGCTATTGTTGTCAAGACAGTAGTGATAACCAAGGATCTGTGTCAGCTCTAATGTTACACAAGCAGTTCTCCAGTGCCAGGAAAGGATTTCTCCAGAGGGCAATCAATGTAGACCAGTCAAGATCACACACTCTACAAGTAACTGGACGAGCAATCAGCACCTCTCCAATAAATAGTCTGCCTTCGGTCTCTTCCCCTAACCGATCTAGTAAGCATAGTTCCACTAACAGGTTTGCAGAGACCAACATCGATCACTGAAGTAACTTTTCTTTTCTCGTATTCCTCATCAAAATGCATGTCAAACAGCATAGCCAGGCACATAACTTGGTGAGTCAATATATAATCCTCATATGATGGAGGTAGGCTTCGAAGGATGTGAAGGTTTACCTGCACAGCATGATAGTGAGCTTAGGAGCTACCCTCAGAAATGCACTAAATAAAACATCCTACACATAATGTCATCACAAACCTCAGCTTCCATTGCACGAAGATCATTGTGCCACTTTAAAGTTTCAGACTTTTCTGAGAGCAAACGTAATCTGAAAAGGGGAGGTCTAAGAGGATACTCCATACTTATCTTAACCTGTGATTGAAGTCAGTGTCAGAAGCAAGAACATGGAGAGATGCATGAAGGCCTAGAACAAATAGCAATGGCATAGTTTACCTTGGCTTCTAGCATGACTTTTGGACCTTTCTTCATAGTTTTACTCAAGACCATGGTGAACTCCTTGGAAGCATAGTCCTCCCAGGACCTGTCTACAATCGGGCTAGCTTTCTCAGTTTCGTCAAGAATGCAGGGCTGGTCTTCCAACTCGTTGTCACTATACATCAAGAGATCAAGATCATCCTCATTTCTACCAAAACTCTGTGAGATGCTTAGCTTAGATGGTGTTGCACTCTTTGATATCAGGGATAAGCCTCTAGAATGGCTCCGAATCTCAGGTGACACCTCAGGGTGCAAAATTGTAGAACCATTTGGTTCATTTTCAGCAGGAATCACAACTGGAAGCTCCCCATCCTCCCTGGTACCTTCAGTTTCTTCCCAGTTTGTTACAGATCTCTCTACATCACTGTCAACATTATTGCTTGCAGCCCCACTTACCATCAAAATAGAACGAGACGATGGCTCAGGATAAGAACTTGTCAATGACCAACTATGCAGACTGCACAGTGGGTTGCGTGATGCCCATGGTGCATTCTTATGTTCTATTCGAGGCCACTTCAGCTTTGTCAAATAATCAAGTTGCCACCTGTAATCAAAGAGACTCGAAAACTTCAAAGGGATGCTACCAATTAAACAAACAATGTATACAGCGGTCATGAATAACATTAGAATAAAGGTCGTCAACAATTAGCTTAGAATCAATATGCAGAGAACACATGAAGAAGCTATAAATGGGACGTTTCACAATTTCTGCCCGTTAAATGATTCATAGTATTGCCATAGCTCAGAATGACATGTGCAATGAAGCAAAAGCATCATTAGCTCAAAATTCAGTCAAATTACACTGTCACTCCTAGGCTAATCTACCATCCAATTTTTTCATCGATGTCCCAAACAGCAAAAAACATAGACCAGTGACTCACATAAGAGCCATCTGGGCAACTTTCCGCAAGCGGATTCTCTGCAAAATAGCCTGTGCACGGTTCTGCTGACGATATAGAGCAAGCCTGGATGACAAATCAGCACTGCTTAATGCTCTGCTAGAATCATCCCCAGCAGATGGAGGCACTTCAGGCAAAAAGTCGATACCACCTAAATGCTGTGCCCACTTGTATGGCCTTGAATCCTTGTCGCTGAAGTTTGGAACCTCCCCAGCGTAAATCTTAGCCATCTGAGAAAATTGACAAGACACTCTTTCAGTTGACGTGAATGAGAGGCCCCAAGAAGATACTAGATACAGATGTTGTAACATTTCACTGCTAAAATCTCATTAAATGCCTGTAAGGCAGACATAAACCAAAAACAGGTAGGTACATAAACGAACACAAGAACTTCCATAAGGATGGTGTAAATAGCAATCAAAACCATCTCCTTTGAATTAAATTACATACCTGGTGAGGCAGATCTAAACCAGTGTCATCTGGAAATAGGTTGCACAAGACATTATTGTCTAGACCCTCTGAATCTTCAATTCCAACACAAACAACATTCAACTTTGCCAAGTACTCAAACCTCAGGGTGATCAGTTTACGGCGTCTGCTACCAGAATCTTCAGTATCATATACATGGAGGATAATTTTAAGTGGGTGAAGTTGATAGGCCACTGCTGGATTATTAGCTTCCTTCACCACATTCTTTTTGGATCTTGACCTTCTTCTCTGAGCATCTTCTTCATCATCAATCACATCATCATCCATTCTGCTGTCGCCATTTGAAAGAGTGCCTGCTACAAGATACATATGAGACACACATCAGGAAGATCTCCGATCCTGCCATGATGCTGTAAGAACAGAAGATCCAGCAACTGGACACAGGATTACTTATCTCTAGTTTAAAACTTATAGATGAATAATTAAGCAACTATGCACTACAAGAATGCTGTTATCAGTTAGGAATATTAAAATAGACCACAGCCTTTAAGAAAAGTTTGCTAAAGATTGATATGCAGCATTACTGAACACAAGCTGCTATACGTTAAATGTCGCAAAGCACCAAGCCATCAACCTCTTTGCCTTTGTGAAAACAGTAACATAAAAAAGGAATTTGTACAGACTTGATGAGGGTGTTTACAAGGACATCATTGATTCTCTATTTAAAAACAAGATTGGAGATCCACACAACGACAGACTAAACACAACCTCGCAAGGACACATAGCTGTGACATACTCCCTCCATCCTGTATTCAACAGGACCAAGACTGTGGTCTATTTTAATCCTATTCCTCACAGCCTGCAAAACGCTTCCATTTCAACCGGCTGCCAGCTTGCACGCTGCACAATCCAACTGTATGCACACGGCGCATGCTTATTGCAACACCCATTCTCCCACGATGGACACAGACTCCCGCGCCACGCGCTGCTGCTCGGGTAAACAAGGAGTTGCAGTAACTGCATACGGGAAGAGTGGATGCATGTAAACAGGAAACAAGGCATGCAAAGCTATTGCGCCTGTGAATGCCAGATACTTTTGGAGACCCAGTACACCTGTGAATACTACTCCTTCCGTTCCCTTTTACCAGGCGTGACAAGGCTGTTTACAGATACCAAGGACGACCTTCAATCACATGCAAATCGTATTAACTCACATAGTTATTTGTGTCCCTGGCCACGAAGTTTAAGGGCATCTCCTACAATATAAGCTAGTACTAGTTCTAAGCTAGCAAACGTGGAAGAGAGACCCAATAGCATTAGGGGCATTGTGAAACATGCGAGAGTATATCTTGACTCCATGCTAGCCTCTTGTCTTTTTGCACTATTCAGCGAATACAATATTGATTCAGCTAGCTCTAAGCTAGACCATTGGGGATGCTCTAAAAGTTGTTCCGTTTCTGCCCAGCAGTATACAGGCCACGTTTACATCCACACCTTCATCTAATGGACCAAAGGTGCCATTCCATGCATGTTACGCTTCGGCACTGGGCTATTCGCATGCATGAGACGTTTCGGTTTTGAGTGGACTAATTAAATGCCCCTCAATACTCCAGCCCACCCAGTATTATGGCCAAAATTAAAAACGGGAATACGCCTGGTATAACAGAACGGAGGGAGTAGATGGAAGGAGTATCAAGCACATGCATATGTACCATTTTCCTTCTTGGCTTGTTGCTGAGCAAATATTTGGGCATCCTTTGTGCTTCCTGAGATCTCTACTTCAATATTCTCTCCAAATGCTTCTTTCTGCCCTAGCAACTGAGTGTATGCTATATAAAGCGGAGTAGGAAGTAACTCAGCAGCATGGTGCTGCTTTAGTTTCTTGGTATGTTGCATCCCCAACTGTTGCTGCACTGGCAATGATGCTTTCTTCAATGATTTCAAATGTGATGGAAGGCTTGAAAGGAACTTTTTCTGATTAGCAATTGTTTCCAGCAAGCTGCTCTTCTGTTGTTCTAATTTCTCATGCAGCTTGCATAACTCTTTCCTCTGATTCACAAATAAAAAATCGAGTTTAGAAGCCAGCAAGAAAATCATGGAAACAGCACAAATGAGAGAACACTAGCACCATCTCTTAGGACATAGAACTACTCTCCCTAAGTTGTTCAAATCGTGTACGGAAGCAAATAAAAGAAATTAAAAAAAAGGTACAACACAAGAGAGAAAAGGTATTAGTTAGTAGTGATACAGATAATGCAGATACTACAATACGAGCAAAACTCCACCAGCATCCTAGGAATAAGATACAAATTCTGAAAGGGGTTGAAGCGCAGCAGAATATAATTCAGCAAAATATGTGTGATACAATCAGCTTGCCAAGCCAACAATAAGTTTGCTTGGTGACTGCAAATATTTTAGTATGCTAGGCTTAAAGTGGTATGTAATTTACCAACAGCTCCCATAGCTAGCAATGCAGGCTGTTCATATTTAAGTCCCTCAAACAGGGAACCAAACAGAGCACATCAAATTGGCAATAAGTAGAGTTCCATAGTTCCTACTGGGTTGCAACAGATAGCAAAACACAACCTGGACGAGCTCAAAGTTGAGGCGCTTGAGCATGACGTCGTGGGAGGCATCGGCAGCGAGGGTCTTCTCAAGGATGTCTGCCGGCGCGGAACGCTGGAACTCCTCCTCGGGCACAAGCTCTATCCCCGGGTACTTCGTCTGAAAGTCGAGACACGCCCTTATGGCCTTCACGTAGTGGTTCTTCTCGTACAACAGGTTATGCAGCTGCAGGGTCGTGGAGTCCACCGGCGCCTTCGCGGCCTCCGTCTCCGCCTTGACCTTGTCCTCCTCCATCAGGATCTCCCTGTTCACCTGCGGCGCGGATCAAACTCAACTTAGCACCGCAGCGCAGATCTACAGGTAGGGTTTTGGGATATGGGCTAGGGTTTTGGAGCGCGACGCCGACGTACTTGGCGTAGCGTGACGAGGAGCAGCGACATCTGAGTGACGAGCTCGCGGAGCTCCGACTTGGGGGCGCCGTCTTTCTTGATGGCGAGGATCCGGGCGGCGACCTTCTCGATGGAGGCGCGGGTCTCGGCGAGGACGTCGTGAGGGGAGCGCGACTTGGTCGCCGAGGAGGTAGTCAGCGGCCTAGCCGGCGCATCGACGTCCATGGCTTCCGCCGTCGGCGCCGCCGCCATCGGTTCGGCCGGCGCGGGGAGGGACGACGGCCGTGGTACGATGGAGTGGGTGGAGCGGAACTGCGTAAGTGTGCGTTTCGGACCCGTCTAGCCAAGGGAAACGGCGATCCTGCAGCGAGGAATAGGATATTTGGCCGGCTGGGCCGATTCCTTAGACTAGTTAGGCCCAAATTGCAGAAACAGAGAGTGAGAAGAAGTTAGTTCTTCGCGTTTGGCCCATGATGGAGAAGATCTCAGCCCACATCGTTTTATAAAGAACTTTAATTCTAGTTGTGGCTATTGCCACGAGTATAAGCAGAAGTGCTGCTGCTGCACCCGTGTAGCTTCAGTGTACTCTTTTATTTTGAGATCATGTGGGGGCTCTTGAACAGTTTCAACTGTTAATCTATAGCGGGGTTCGTACTTTTTTTCAAAAAAAATCTTTCTACGTGCTATGCTAAAACCTGAGGACAGAAAATGCTACACAATTTGTAGTCTTAGTTAATCCACGACTATTTAGCTATTTAGTATTATTTTTTGTTATAATAAATCAGCGAACATTATTTTCTAATCATAATTTATCAGCGAAGCGAACAGACAATCATGTGGCTTGAGATCCAGCTGAGCTTGTCTGTATCCAGCTACGCCGAGAAGACACCACCCTTATCTTGTCTGGACTGTACCTAACGGGGCCACATATGTGTGATTAGTGGCCCATCTCAGTCAAATCGCATTCCAGCCCATCCATAACCCCGTCATGAAAATTGACAGGAAAACAGAACTCGTACAAGTTAGAACCGCCCAGCAGAGCTGCTGGATTATAAGGCCTTATTTAGATCAAGTTTTTTTGATTTTAGTACTATAACACTTTCGTTTTTATTTGATAAATATTATCCAATCATAAAATAATTAGACTTAAAATATTCGTTTAGCGATTTACATGTAAATTGTGCAATTAGTTTTTATTTTTAATCATATTTAGTGTTCCATACGTACCGCAAGATTTGATATGACGAAAAAATTTGAAAAGTTTTTTGGTTTTGGGTTGAACTAAACAAAGGCCTAAGAGTGCGCGTTACAGGAAGAAATGTGCCAATGCGCGTAACGTAACTGTACTCGCTTCCTACTATAGACACCACAGTAATAAAAGCACTAGGCACGCTGGCCCTGGTGCGCTGTCCGGTAGTGATGGTAACCGCATTGCTACGCCTACGCGAACGCGACTCTTTTCTGTTCTTAAAAGTATCACCGCACCGCACGCTCATACATGCTGCAGAGCTGAGGCTTTGTTTAGTTTTCGGTACGGTAGCACTTTCGTTTGTTTGTGATAAATATTATCCAATCATGGACTGTGTAATTAGTTTTTATTTTCGTCTATATTTAGGGCTTGTTTACTTCCCAAAAAATTTTGCAAAATTTTTTAGATTCTCCGTCACATCGAATCTTTAGACGCATGTATGGAGTATTAAATATAGATGAAAATAAAAACTAATTGCACAGTTTGGTCGAAATTGACGAGACGAATCTTTTAAGCCTAGTTAGTCCATGATCGGACAATTTTTGTCAAATACAAACGAAAGTGTTAAAATGTCGATTTTGCAAAAAATTTTGAAACTAAACAAGACCTTAATGTTTCATGCATGTGTCATAAGATTCGATATGACGGAAAATCTTGAAAACTTTTTGGTTTTCATGATGAACTAAACGAGGCCTCATACTGCTCTTTTCCCTGTCGCTCTGAAAGGAACAAGGGCCATACGGAGCAATGATCGCACAGTTTTTTTTTTTTTTTGGGACGAAATGATCGCACAGTTGTCTAGACTCGGCTCTTTGCCACCACCTTCCGTCATTCCGTGTCCTTAGCCCATCATGGATTCATGTTACGACTACGTACATCGCCACGCGAGCTCTGTTCCGCTTCGTGGCTTCTGCTCCGTACAAATGCAACACTGGAGCTGCACCAGTAACAAAAAAAAATGGAGTATGCACCGGCTGATTACGTACTTTCAGTACAAAGCCGCACTAGTCCAGGTCACCAAAAAGTTACCGTCAGTAGTACTGTAGTGGGTCACGTAGAAAAAGTTACTCGTACTCGTACCAGAAAAGGGCCGAGGGGATGCAAAGGAGAGCTGGCACGCCGCGCGCACACAGTGAAAAATGATGCCGCACAGCGCAGCGCATTGCAGGCAACACTCGACTGCGGCACCGCACCTGCCTCTGCCTGGCGAGCACGGCACTGGCATGGGACCTCGGCACTGGAATGGCACCTCGAACTCGAACACATGAGGACGAAAAAACATTACTGTGCTCTCGCCGGACCCGCCCGGCCTCTCCTCGCTGTACTGTAGTACGTAGCAGACAGCTCTGTGCCATACGGTGCCGGCGCTGCTCTGCGGTGCGGCATCGTTCATCGCCTCATCCCAGCAGACCCCAGCTCACCTCGTCCCGTCAGCGCACGGGAGCATGACGATGACGAACGTTGGGTCCGCGGATACAGGGATCGATCAGACGATCACGTGCTGGCCAGTGAGGTCAGTGGGTGTAAAGCGCAGGCGCGGTGCCGGCACGCGTGGGCATCCCGCTCCCTGTCCCTCCCCACCTCCGACAGAAAGGCCTTGTTTACTTCCTAAAAAATTTTGCAAAATTTTTCAGATTCCCCATCACATCGAATCTTTACACGCATGCATGGAGTATTAAATATAGACGAAAATAAAAACTAATTGCACAATTTGATCGGA
>Ga0182004_10000790_pt1 | contig 21016 bp, 19 predicted proteins | sample Sormic07211540_1_FD_120479 | JGI IMG/M metagenome (GOLD analysis project Ga0182004, IMG submission 120479) | Endophyte microbial communities from Sorghum bicolor roots, Mead, Nebraska, USA - 072115-40_1 MetaG | ecosystem: Host-associated > Plants > Roots > Unclassified | place: USA: Nebraska...
ACAAAAATACTCAAACTTCTGTTTTCTATTTGATTCTAAGCGTCCGGTGTATATGTGAACAATGTTATAAACTACTACGGGACAAGCTGTTGTGAAACGAGGGGGCTAAGATTTCTATTACCCTTGGTTGCTGGACTACCAACCTGCCCGTACAAGTTTGGATAGTATAGTATCTTACATGTTACAGCTTTCTGATTACAACGAACACATAGCTAAATCACATACTGCACATGCATACTAAAGCAGCACATTTGAATTTGAACAAAACCAAATACGTGATTCCAATAAGCACATTTGGAAGTGCTCTCAAGTCCTCTTCCTCCTCTTCTTACTCCGCCTCCTGTCACTCTCATCAGAGCTTGATTCTGACTCAGACTCAGAACTAGACCCTGAGCTAGAGGATTCTGAACCAGATTCAGATCCACCTGATTCTGACTGCGATGATTCCGGCTTCTGCTGCTGCATTATTAGGCGCGGCATGTTCTTCAAGTACTCCCTCAGGCTTTCCGTTATACCACCAAGACCAATGGACGTGAAGAAATTGATTGAGAACCTTGTATTCTTTGGATGATCCTTTGGGAAGATAGATTCGAAGGAACCTTGCATGTTAGGATCATTCAGCCTCTCATTGAGTAGGCGTATGCCCAGGTGCTCCGATAATTCCTGCATCAGGAAAAAAGGCATATCAGTATTCTAATACAATACAAACAATGATAAATAGCTATGGCTTGAAAGCAGAATCTTTGCAAACATACTTGGAATAGAATTTTTATAAAAATTCGAGAAGATGATGTCGTGTCTTCCTCTGTCAACCTGATGTAAGCCAAAACATGCCAAGGGAGCGCATCAGTCCCCAACAAATGTGCAAAGAACTTGGCAACATTCCTCAACTTGTTTGTTTCAAGACGATGAATCATCGAATATTGTTGCACAAAGCATTTTTCAAAGTTCTCTTGGTACACTTTATTGATCATGCAAAATCGCTGTCCTAGCAGCCCATAATAACGAAGATATGTTCTCTCCTGACTGCAACACTCAAGAAGCATAATGCACAGCTCCATCTGCCATAAAACAAACAATTTTCGTCAGGAAACAATACTTGCAGATTTCTCCTCAAAAAAGTAAAGATTACATATTCCACATCAAGCCATTGCAGATTTCTCTTCAAACAAGTAAAGATTGCAGATTTTGCATCAAGCCAACAACAAAACACAAAGCAATTAAAAGCCCCATAACCCCCATATAAAAAGACACTAAACGCAACAAAATATTAATTACATTTATAACTACAAAGAAGTTACTTAACCTTAAGCATTATTTGTTTCTGTGCATATTATCTGTTTCAAGCTTAGTGACAATAACGAAAACAATGGTCGTTTGCTTTATTTAAATTTTTTCTTGAAGGCAACAGCTACTTGAAATATTTTGCGACAGGTGGAACAACAAAAACCAGAAAGATAGTCTTAATGTAGGTTATGCACTGCACTGCTGCACACAATATTAGTATTTGTTACAATACGTCTGTTACTAGCAATACATCAACTAACAATTAATGTCAAGTCATGAATACATTTCACATGTATCCACAGAATTTTCAAAATTAGTTTTCTGCTCATCTGAATAGATCAATTGCTGCAATTAATCTAATCTCTTGAGGTTACAAAGTGCATAGCATGTAATGAAATGCTCAGAAATAAAGACTGCAGACCAGTTTATCAGAAAACGGTATCTTGTGAAATTACCAAAACTAGCTCGGCTAGACCAATGATAAAAAAGAGTCCATGAAGGTGAAAAGTTGTAACAATGCAATTTATTATATTGTTAAAGGAAGGATTAACCAGCCAATGATAACTTGTACTCCTGTTAGCAGCTTTGACACAAATATACAGCAATAAATTCAGCGTATGTCCTGTAGGCAATCGCTACAGGATTCCTCTATCATGCTCAACCATTCAAGAGCACTTTGCATGTAATGGATAGTTATTTTTCTAACTACCATTGAATCAGCCATTGAGGCTGTAGGTGTTGACCAAACGTGTGGTCACTTTTCACAACATATCTAACCTCTATAAAATGGGGAGTATTGAAGTATTAGGATTAATCTAAAGCAAGCTTTACTCAAACATAGCTATGGGAAAAATTTGCCAAGATAAATTAGTCCAATAAAAAGATAAGCAGCAAAACTTAAAAACGTTTATGAAAGTTTAAATCAGTGTAAAAAAAAATAGTGGTACTAGAAGCAAATACAGAATAAGTTTCTAAACTGTGGCAGCTTACTATCAAAAAGGAAAAGGGAACGAAAGACAAGCAAGCAAGCAAGCAAGAAACACCTCAACAAACAAACATAAATCAATATTAGATATCAAAATTAATCAGATATCAGAATCACATGAAATCAAGAAGGGCTTCTGATGCTTACCTCTTGACCAGGCTCAAGCTTAATTTTCATAAGCTTGTGCCCAGCTTCTTCAAAATCAACACTGGACATAATAGTCAAATATATTGTTCTTCTAAGGTTCACAAGATTCGTCTCTGTTCTATCCCTTATCTCCATTTGTTCCTCATCCTCTTCATCGGATTCTTCCTCATCTTCATCATCATCAGAAGCAGCATCTGATCCTTCTTCATCTTCAGAAGACTCTGCTCCCAGGATGCTTCTCTTTAGATTCTCATATGCCTTCTCATCTTCAACAAAATTGGGGTTTGCCCTGAAAACATCTGCAATTAAAGAGAGGTCAGCATTACATTACACACAACTGGATCTCCAGTCAGAAAGCTCATATTAACAATGTAGCATAGAGGAATATCTATGCAGCAAAGCCTTACTTAGATTGGTCTCAGGGTCTAGGTCATCTTCAAGGGATATCTCATGTGTAAACTGGTCCTCCTGCTCCACTAGATCCAGCTCTGGACGGATGGCTGGGAAACCCTACATAAATGAAACAAAAATCATGTCAGAACATTCAATTGAACATGCAACACAAAAAACACCAGGCTTCTCAACTTCGAGCCTTTTCTAAATCAGGAGCATGGTTTTTGAGGCGTCGCCTAGGCACTGAGGCATACCCCAAGTGCGACAGGACACCACAAGGTTTTAGTTACACCATATCACCTAGGTGTCACCTAGAAGGAGCCTAGGCGTACAAACATCTCCCCAGCACAACAGGACACCACAGCACCTCAAAAACCATGACCATAAGTGTAACTTTACCTGGAATTTAGCCTTTCTAATTGCAAAAAGGCCTTCAATAAGAAACTGCACTCTCTTGTCTATTTCTCCTTCATGTAGAATGCCTCGAAATCTTTCAAAAATAGCTGCATGAATTGATGAACAGGTAAATACTTTGTGAATGGAACAAGAAATAGGACAGAGAACAAAACTAACAGCGTGGGATCAATAAAGGCTTATCCACAATGGTCAAATTAAGGCTAAGTGTTTCAGCATTTATAAATAAATAATCACTAATCACATTTAATGCCAAACATAGCATTCACCCTCGAATAAAAAATAATTTTTTTGGACACAGTATTCAAAAGAGAACAGAAAACTAAACATCAATCCATCTTATAATGAGTGACAAACATAAAGAAAAAATAACAATCTTCAAGAACAACCTAAACAAGTCCACTATATCATCTTTTGAATGTCTCATCCAGTTTTTAATGGAGAAATAATAGTTGACTGTACAAACACTAAAATAATATATGCATATAGTTAATGGAAAGATTATATGCATCGGCTCAAAGGAATACACCGACTGGTCCAGTTTGCACATGCATATCAAGATTCAAACTTCACAATCTTGAACCGATAATTTGGCCAGTAATTGTAATACAAACTTGATATAGTTAGATTATAAATCAAATATACTGCCAATGATCATAACTTTATAACCATAAAATAAACACAATAAATGAATGACCAAATTGTAGTTTGGGAGACCATGTCATGTCTGACTGTGCCTTATAAACTTGACTGGAGGGAGTATTACACAATCGAGATGTATAGTATAGAACAATTCAGAAAATTTTTGACTGTTTACTTATGGTGGCTAACAGTAGTTTGTACCTTTAAAAGCAACCTTCATGTCACATAGCTAACCTTTGTACACAAGTTTCCATCTTACTTAATTAGGCAACTAGCACAGAGGATAGTGTTGCCAGATTCAATTCAATTCATATAGCAGCATAATAATTGTACTTATGCATCAAAACTTTTCTTCTCCAGAGCATCCAAAACTAAGGCTGAACATCTAGTCGTTCACCAATCACCATTGGTCCACAATAATGCATCTTATACAAAGTTAAAACAAGGTTTCTACATTCTGCCAAAACCCAGATAATCACATGTTTGACCTAACCATCATCATGGTATCCAAGTATTTTAGAATTAACCATGAGACCATACTACATTAGAGACTCAAACAATTTGAAAATCCATAAATGAATGTCGATGCTCGATGGTATAAAATGTGTGTTGAGAAAACCATTCTGCATCACCAAAAGCTAACAAGTTTAGCAAGCCATACTCAGAGTCAGAGCACCGTTTGAAATAGCTTACCATGAAGCCCTTGAGGAGACAAGTCCTGCAGCATTGCCCCACACTCTTTGACAAACCCCACAGCGACCTATCATTGACAAACATACACATATTCCAGAAATGAGTAAGTTGTTAATTGTTAACAAGATAGAAAAAAGTCAAAAAGTACATAAGGTCCAAACTATGTACCTCAACACTATCATCAGTTGGATTTTCCAGGAGTACAGTAAGAAGCTCCAGCGCCACAAGCTCATGTGCCACCACCTGATTTACCAAGTGCGCAATGAATTTGGTTGCCGCAAGCAATTGAGGCTGCAAGTAAAGGATAACTTTAGTAAGAAATATATGCAGAAACTAACAATAAAGTATGTAATTCTTCATACTCAAATATTAAGCATCCTGAATGTAAGCAACAATTCAACCTATGTACATAAACAGCAGATGCCAGTGTATATAGGACCCAGGTATAAACAGCAACTTCCGTTAGTTCTTTTATTTGATTTGAAACCAGAATCCAAGTAGAATGTATACCCTATGTAACTTTCTAAACCTGCATCGATCCAGTTCATCCATTCTAATACAAATGGAAAGCAATGTAAAGTGTTGAGCAAAAATTTTCATGAGCCTAACTACAACCCTTTGTAACAACAGAACAGCAGACCTATTGGTACAAATAGTTCTGCTTCGCTGCAGACTTAAGTAGCCAGTTTTGTTTAAAGGACTAATATAAATGGCATAGCCCATTTTGTAAATAAGTGAGTTGAAACAATTCCAAAGATCTTGATCAGGAGTAGGTAAGCAACCTTACATTAAGCTAAATTAGTTCTATGAAATCACCTTGGAATGCAACTACACCCTAGCATTCGTAAATTCTAAATAAATGAGTCATTCAATTAAGTATTAATATTTCTTGAGCTAAGGAAAATGAAGACAAGCTCACCTTGTCATTTCGCTTATATGCCCTCTTGAGCTGGAGCACAACACGAACAAGAAGCAACCGCCCAATCTCAGGGAACTTGGTATTCACAACCGCAACTAGCGCAGCAAATACATCGGTGAACCCAGGTGAGGCCATCTGTGACTTGATGCAAGACTGACAGAAGAGCCCCCGCCCACGAACAAGGTTCTCTGCGAAGAGCTCCGGCACTATATTCTTGATATTGGTCGCATTCACCTTATTCACCAACCCATTGATGCTCTTCTTGAGAGCATCCCAGGTGAGGCGCTGATACTCTGGGCTCGACTTGTCCTCTACATCACGCATCATCTGCGCCATGCGGAAAGGCGGAATGTAGATCCCACCTGTGCGGCCAGGGATCATCTCCGGAAGCAGTGGTGGTGGTGGAGGCAGTGGCGGGGTCGGCTCCCTCTTCACAGGGCTTCTCCGGCGCTCGTCTCCGTCGTCCTCCCTTCGCCTGCGGTCATCCCGCCGCCTGGAGCCCTCGTCTCGGCGCCGGCGGCGGTGTCGACGGTCGTCGGGTGAGGACCCTGACTCCGAGCTAGGGCTCCGGCGGCGGTGGCACCGGCTGTCCCTCTCCCGGTCTCGCTTGCCACGGCGGTAGTCAGGCGCGTCATCCGCATCCCTAGCACGCCTGTGCCGACGGCCTTCCTCCTTCTCATCGCCGGAAACCCTATCGCGCATCCTCCGGCGTTGGAAACCATCCTCCCCATCTGAAACCCTGTCGCGCCGGGGAGGGTGGTTGTCGCCGTCCTCATCCCTTCCGGGCTTGGCGTGGCCGTTCTTCTCCTCCGAGGGCTTGGCGTCGCGGCGGCGGCCGCGGTGGTCGGAATCGGGCGGCGAAGCCCTAGATCTGCGACGGCGGTCCGCGTCGACGCCGGGAGATGGTGAGCGGGGTGGGGACGGAGACGGGGACGCGCGGCGCTTGCGGCGGCGCGGGGAGACTTCATCGCGGTGGCTGTGGCGGTGGCGCGGCGGGGAGGCGGAGGCGGAGGCGGCCATAGCGCGACCGAGGGTTTCTGCGGGTTCGTCAGTCGTCTGCGAGATTGAAAAGGAAAGTGGAGGCGGCGACCGCCGCTCGAGGCCGCTGCGCTCGAAGCCGACCGCGCGCTCGACGCCGGCGCGGACGCTGCGCTGGAGGCCGCGCGGGGGAGCAGGGGGCGGGAAGCAGGAGGACGAGGTCGCGGCGGTGCAGGGGGCCTTCGCCTGCGAGCGTGGGGAGGCCGGGCCGGTGGAGTTAGGGTTTGGGGTCTTAGCGCGCTGGCCCGGGCTGCTGAGGAAGCTTAGCAGGCCGCACCGGATATCGAGCTGCCACTAGGCCTTTCAAAAATACCGGGCCATGCGTGCCGCCCGCCGGGCTGGAGTAGCGGCCCAAGCACGATCTATGCTTCGGGCCGTGCCTGGTACGGGCCCAGTGGGCTGCATCCTGCATGCGCCGCTATTGCGGAGCAGGCCTTGCGGGCATGCGCACAGGCCCATGCGGCCGTGCCACTTGCATCCCTAGTCGGCTCCTCTCCTGTCCTGTCTCCTCCCCTCTCCAGCTGAACTAGTGCGCTCCCGCGCCCCGCTCGATCCGACGGAATTGTCTCGCCAACCGTAGGAAGGTTCCAGAAGCTCGCAGAGGCGGGCAGCCGAGCTTCTAGAAGCTGAACCTAGTCTACCTTTTTTAACAGAAGAAGGAGATCCTTGCTCGCCGCACTGCTGAGATGATCGGCGCCGGCCGCGGCAGGCGGCGGGGGCGGCCACCGGCGTCCCTGCCCACGAGCGCCGCTTCCCGCCGGAGCGAGCACTCCATCTCCTGCTGGTTAGTGAACTGCACGGCTTCTTACCTCTCGCTTGCTATATTGTTGAAGGCTTGAAGCTCGATCTGAATAGCATCCTTCTTAGGTTTCTCTCTCGTCTTTTCTTTTTCTTTCTTTTTTTTCTTGATTTTAAGACAGTAGAGGCAGTTGACACTTAAATTTTGCTTATTGTGGATGCACAAAATTCAGGTATTGTGACTGCAAGATATATGCCTTAAACGACGCCCTCTTCAATTTGGGGTGGAACTATGCTAGGTATGGTCTGGCTTAGACTATGAAGATTCTATTTTATTCCTAATTTTCTCATGAGTGGAAACTTCAGGTGATAATATTTTGTTGTCTGAACTCGTCCATAGCATTTGGCTCATGATACTCTGAATTGAAATACTACATAACACATGCCCTGTGCTTTTTTCAAACCATATATATGCACTGCTTTCGTTTCTCTCTTTTTTTTTTGATAGCTCTATAATATTTTAAAATTTTGTTGTACTTACATACATTATGAACCTATCTTGCCAAAAGGTCCACGTTGTATTGTTCTGAAGCAATGCTGTCCATACAGAAGACTGAACTTAAACATGTTATTCTGCCAGATCTGGCATTCTGAATAGTTCTATAACTAATTTAGCGCTTGACCTATATGTGTAACCAACTAACCATGAAATTAGGCGAAAATAATAACAAAAAAAAAACTGTCGTTTGGGGGTCCTTATTTTGTTTTCTCCTCTGGAACATTAACCACATAGCTCCGTTTGTACTATATTTATTGATAAGTAGTGGTGGCACCATATTAAACATGGGTCCTTATTTTGTTTTCTTCTCTGAAATATTAACCATATAGCTGTGTTTGTATTATATTTACTGATTGATAAATAGTGGTGGCACCATATTAAACATCTTGTACTTTTTTTTAGATCAGATCCTTGCTCTGCATTCCTTTCACTGATGAGTATTGCAGAACTTTTATGATCTCCTTTCAGGTTTTTCCTTAACTACACCCATGGATATTTCTAGATGCACTGTACTGTACACATGTTTGTACTCAATTTTCGTTGTTTTCAGTTACTTCTCAAACAATGGTGTCAATACTTAAGGGTGAAGTGCAGTTTCTTTGGCACATTCAGAATGTTGACCAAAAATATTCATTACTTTTGAAGTTATACCGACTTTCCTTCCTTTTTTTCTCCCGCAGATATATGAGAGCATGGTTTTCTGTAGGTGTTTATCTCTCTCTCATTGCTTTAGTCAGTATATCCTTGGTAAGTTGATGTCCAATAATTATTCCAATGTTCTCTATGTTATATTGCCAAAGTTGAAAAATGTTCATTTGCATCATGGATCCCATGATGTCACCTATTGTTGCTGCTCAAACAATTAGAACCACCCGTGTGGTAGTGCCTTTACAATCACAGATGAACATGATTATGTGACAATTTACATTTTACAATGTGTATACAATATAAGTCTACATAAGTTGAATGGATGGATTGCTGCTTCAGACAGGAGATGGTGTTGAGATTTTCCATGCTGTTCCTAAATCCTAAATTAATGGTGGCCAATTATTAAATAGTTAATTGACAGCGGTACTTCTGATGATTTAAGACCTTATGATCTGAAGCATGAGGATTTCCTTTTGGTGGTTCAGTATTTTCAAAGGAGTTATCTTTAACCTTTTTGGCTTGTCTTGTGGCTTCCTCACATAATTGATTAGGGTTCTACTAGGCATTATGATAATGTTAAGTTTTTTTATAAAAAAAATTGAGTCCATCAGTTGATATCATTATCAGTAACTGCATTGAATAATATTAATCTGTAGTTATGTACCTTCAATTTCTGTGTTTCTTGGGTTCTTGCTCTTATCAATTTCCATCGATTCCTTATAAATATGTGGTGGGTTTAGCAGGTCCCATATCTTTTGTTGTAATATGGAGAATCCCATGCTTTGGTTATACTTTTCCCATGGGTATACAAATCTTATGTACTGTGATCTTTTCGATTTTCTAGATGCTATTGTGGGAGTCAATTGGTGTGTGTTATTTCAGGAGTGGATCCCTTAGTGCCTGGTTACAGAACCTACTGGTGAGTAGAATTTGACGCTTCTCTTTTCAGCTTCTCACATCAACAACCCACCAAGCATTTCTGCTTATTGCAGACTTCAGGTCTCAGCATATCTATTGTGGACACCATAATCATCATAATGTCAACAATTCTGTCTATTGCTTTTCATGAATTTGGACATGCCATTGCAGCTGCAAGGTCTTTATGTCTTACCTTCTCATGTCTATTTTTTTTTCTCTTAGATGTTGTGTGCTTTTGTTTTCACTCGATACTCAAAACATCTGTAAGCAAGGATAATAGGCAGCAAATAGTGGATTGATTATGAGGGAATAGATTACTGATTATATAGGTAATGCTGCTCTAGGGTTTTAGTTTATAGAAATAGCACCAATCACAAAGATCCCCCCGACCTTGCCTAACACAAAACCGATGTATATATGTGGCATGGGCCTATGGACAGCGCATGACATGACTAAGGCCAATGGCCTAAACCAACTATCTGTCTAACAGCTTGCTCATTAATTATTTTTGTGTCCTGTTCTGACACATTATTTGCTACATTTGCAACAGTGAGGGACTACAGATTGAGTATGTTGCCATATTTGTCGCTGTACTTTTTCCTGGGGCATTTGTTGCTCTGAACTATGACCTACTACAAAATCTACCTCTCTTTTCTATGCTCCGGATTTATTGTGCAGGAATTTGGCATAATGTTATGGTAAGCCATTCTGTTGTGCATTGATTATTTCCAAAAGATAGGAGTAATTCTATTTTATTCGTTATGCCCTCTTTTTATTTTCGTAATTTCGTAATCCATTGTCAGCTACTTTCAATATTTGGGTACTTCTTGCTACCTCATACAGGAAGTACAGTGCTTAAATCAAAAGAAAAACGGTTAATTATTTGTTTACTTGCAATAATAAGTGCAACAAACAAGAAATAAGAACAATATGCTTTATGCAGTTTGGCATAAGATGCAATTGATCTCACTGAATATTCATTTTAAACAATGTGAGCAGAGATATATTCGGAAAATGGAAACTAACCTCCTAAACCGAATAAGCATGTCCTTGTCTTTGCTTAATGTAATAATTAGATCCCCCCCCTCCCCCTCTACAAGTTGACTGTAAAAAGATTTATAGTTGGTATTGAGGGGGTACATCGCTGAGTATCTTGCCTACACAGCTACACATACACTTGAGGGCATACACCAGTGTGTATCATGCCTACACGTACATTTGAAGGGCTGCATTTTGTCTGGTTAGGACATCAGAAACTGAAGTCAATATATATGACATGGTTTTGCTGTAGGCCTGTAGCCTAAATCAGGACTCAAGGTATATAACAACCAAATAGAAACAATTGCTGGTTTAGAAAATGCTGTTAAACCCTGGTTAGAGAAGTACAAATATAGTTCTAATGCACTCCTAGGCGTAGTTCAAGTGTAATATATACTTGTATACTGAGCTTGTTACTCAATAATCGTGATGTTTTATAAAAGTTTTTTTTTTTTGCTGTGATTTCATGTTTAATAGCTCTGTACAGCATGTGTGATAATAACATTATTACTTCCGGTGATGTTATATCCTCTCTATGTGAGTGGTGATGGCCTCATGGTAAGTCTACTTCTATGTGTTTACATTATTTTAATCTTGGCAATCTTTACAATAAAAAAGTCTGTCAGAACAGGTCATAGAGGTCCCTGAAATATCTCCTATGTCAGAATACTTGTCTTCTCATGATGTTATCCTTTCTGTGGATGGCCTGAAAATAACAAGAACTGATGAATGGATCAAGATTCTGAACCAAGGTTCTACAGCAAAATCTAGTGATCCTGAGTTCCTTGAAGGCTCTCATAGATATGTTGCCACTAGTTCTGCCAAGGGTTATTGTGTGCCTGATTCATGGATAGATGCAAGCAAAAATCTCTGGCAGATAAGAGACAAGCTGCCTTGCCCAGATGAACTGATAGCCTTCGAAAAAGCTATCTGTAATGGCTCAACCATTTTGACTGAGAAGACTAGCATAGGTAGTGACCAGAAGGAAGTTGAGGGAAAATATTGTTTGATTGCAAAAGATGTAGTAAAGCTTAGAAGATGTGGAATTGGATGGCACAGGACTGAAGGTGATGGAAGTAGTTGTGCATGTTTTGAGGTAAGAACCCCTCATCTGATTTGATTGGTACCACATTTGAATGATGAATTAAGAGTTTTTATGAACAATCGTTAGGAAGTCCTTCCTTCTTTTAATAGAAGTAATCTTTTTGTATGATTTATGTATTATGCTTAATATGTGTCTATTTGGTCAATGGTGATAGGATGAGCACTGCTTGGTACCTGTTCTCACCCCAGGCATTTCATGGATTGAGGTCTCCTATGCCAGGCCATACTCTTTGGGATGTTTACAAAAAGCAGGAAATTTGTTATCATCACATACCGCAAATAGTAACCTTGGACAGAGTCCTTGTGAAGGATCTTTTGTTTATGTGGGTGATCTGGCATCATCAGCACGTTTTGTTAGGTTGTCCCACTACCGACCACGATGGGCACTTCTACTTTTCATTGCAGACATCCCATATATCTTGGAAAATGGTTTAAGTAGCTTGCTTCATGCATCTGCGGCATTGGCTGTAATCAATTGCCTACCGGTGAGTGTTTACTTTACCGAAGTAGTGAAGGGTTCTTCAGTTCCTATCACCCAATTGTGACATTTTTACATGTCTTTGATTATAAGAGGATAGCCTTAGAAGAATTTGGTGTCAATCTTTAGAGCAAAGAAACTTTCCAATTTAGCAAGTAATTCTAAGGACAAATATATAAGATATGATAGTAGAAATTTTTATGTTAAGATGGCTATATTCTTCTTCCTTTCTGTTTTTGGGCCTAGGTTTGTTTCTATTGGATTATGCTAACTAGTAGGTCTGGATTTCTGTCTTTCTTTGATATGATTTCTGAGTGTTGGTTCAGCCATCTGCTTTCTTTTTACGTTTTTAGCATAGTGTGCTTCTATGTTCAGAGTGCTTTTCTAGCAGCTAACTTTATCACAATGGATAGGTGTATTTTCTGGATGGTGAAGCGATTTTGGAGACTACCTTAAGCTATGTAGCTTGGTTTACCCCAAGACTGCAACGCAGAATTCTGAAAGTATGCCGCTTTGTGTGGACGGTTTTATCAGTTATTACGTTCTCAAGCATTTGTTATTCCACAGTGCTACATGGTGTTGTATAACAAATTACCCATGGAATTTTGTCTTGAACAAAGAGAGAAGATCCTTTTGCGCATGCCAATTGTATTTCGTATCCTATATGAGCTCCTCCCTCCATTCCAAATTATAATTTGTTCTGGGTTTTCTATATACATACCCCCTCCCATTTTACTTGTCGTCCTAGCACTGTTGTAAAGGTGGCTGTGTTCACTGTCCCATCCATGTATATGGACACACACACACTGCAAGTCTAAAGCATCTTCGGAAGATGCTTTAGACTTGCAGTGTGCGTCCATATTAATGTGGATGCGGCTCCGTTCGCTTGTCTTCTAAGCTTTTTTTTTTTTGCCGGCCAATAGTGTTTTTCTTTTATAATAAATCAGTGAACAGTATTTTTAGTCATGGTTTTTCAAACAAGCCAAACAGGCTCACATTTAGATAAATAAATTACTACTGTGTCTTCAAAACTAGAAATAGCAAAGCATCAAAAGCATGCAATTATGATATGGCACCCATATTATTGTCTTGAGCTCCAAAATTTCGAATCCAAGAAAAAAATTATAATGCGAGTTAACACTGGATACTTGAACAGGTACACCATTGCATTAGGGCAACACAGGCACCAACAGTAACAACAACAATATTGCTTGCATTTTTTTAATTAAACAGTTATACACTCATACTCTTTATCTGAGTGTGGTTGTTAATATTTTGGCAGCAATGCAATCATGGCCAAGCATTTGTATATTCAGTCCTTAGATAAGTTCTTCCATAATGTACAAATAGTTGAGATTCCAGGCTCTACTAACGCTACCAAAACACTTCCCGCCTTTAATTCCAGGCCTCAAAACAAAAAAGCAACATCACACTAGACCTCACCACCCTATAGCTAGTTTGCTGCAACGGACTGGAGGACGTTCCTCGTTAAAATGTCGGAACCATGTGTCGCTGGAGCTAGGGCTTGCTGAATCTTAGCCTTCTCAGTTGATCAGAGTACAAACTGAAAAAGAAACATAAAAAGGGGGTACAAGCAAAACCATATGAGCAAATCAAATATCAATCAAGCCGCTGCTAAGCATTATGCTTCTAGGTGTGAATGCCAGTGCCATTTGGGTAGTACCCATTTACCAAGCTGTTCAATGGATTCACAGGTCCAGTTGGGTATAATTTCAGTTTCGGGATTTTACTGATAGGACATGCTTTTGTTGTCAGATTGCTGCGTTGAAGCAAAGGTTCTAGCTGTCCAGATGCCGCGGCTATCAGCCCTGTCAGCAGAGATGAATTGTTGATTCAGATGAGGCACTTAGGCATGCTCAAAATGCAGTAGCAGTCTTATTATAAGAGTGGATATCATGAAAAAAAAAACTTATGGTATTTTTGCAAAGTAGGGTCGTGTTACCTAAGAAAAGCGGAGATGGCTTTCCTGGTCTCGACTTGAATTCAGGATGGAATTGTGCACCGATGAAGAACTTGTGAGAGGGAAGCTCAATTATCTGCATCCAACAGAGCGCCACTAAGTGATTGAGAACGTTTCTTATTAAGTTCCTAGAAAGTACATCTAAGTTCTACAGGATCCGAGAAAATTTCCAAGCCTACCCCCATGCGTTTTCCACTTTCATCTTTGCCCACAAATTGAAGCCCGGCCCTCTCAAAGTCCGGGACCATATCAGGGTTCACCTGAAAGAAAAAAAATCGTCACTATGCAAAAGTATTAACAGTGATACACATTGTTTGATATGGCTAATAGACAATTCAATCAGGGTACCTCGTATCTGTGGCGGTGTCTTTCATCTACAGAGCTGGCATTGCCATACCTGAGATATATTTACAGCAGTTATATTTCACCACATCAAGTGTGCAATCATGCATTAGACTGAAGAATATGAGGATAAGTGTTTCTTACAGCTTTGCAGATTTGCATCCATTGACATGGAAATAGGTTCTCCTCGATCCAAGCCTCATTGTCGCTCCCATTTGGGTTTTTGAGCCCTGTGGAAGTGTTGTCAGAAGTTTACAGTTCAAAATGAATGGTTAATGAAGGATAATAATACCAAGTAAGCATGGCAGTGAACATAACCTACCTCTGGCATGAAAATGACACAGGGTGATGTTGTAGCTGGATCGAATTCCGTGCTATTGGCACCTCGTAGTTTCATAACCGAACGGGCAAACTCAATCACTGCAATTTGCATTCCCAAGCAAATGCCGAGATAAGGAACATTGTTTTCACGTGCATATTTTGCGGCAAGAATTTTGCCCTGGACTCCCCTATCTCCAAATCCTCCAGGAACGAGTACACCATCTGCACCCTGAGGTGGAATTCCGTGAGACATGTGCAGAAGTACAGAACTTTCAAGAATTGCATCATGCTACCATTTGATGTATGCACTTACCTTCAGCAATTTCCATGCTTTTTTATGGGCTTCAGGGGTCTACTCAAAACAACACATCTCAAAAGCATCAGCAAAAGCTCCATTGAGGAATAGAATTGATTCAGTGCCCATGATAAAACTGACCTCTTTAGCTGAAGAATCTTCAAGATCGCAGGAAGGAACCCACTCGACTACAAGTTTTCTTTCCATAGCAACTGATGCATGCAAAAGAGCCTGGAATAAGGTCAATTTCGACAAATTAGTCAGCAGGAAGAGTAAAATTGTTCTGCTTTCAAGAAAGAGTATTCCTGGCACAAATCCAATGAATTAAGAGCAACTACAATTTAAACAAGCTTCAAACAGAAAACAGCGCCATGTAAGAAGAAACTCTTCAAGGTTGTCCCCAGGCTCTTCTCAATTCTCGCATTTGCACATGTTTATGGTACATTTATAAGGCAGTGTCATCTCAACATAGCTCTTGTTTTTATTTTTAATAAGATAGAGTAGAGTCATGATTGAGGAACTGAAAAAAAACACGCGATTCATTTTGGTTTAGTATGTTTTCACTGATTCATAATCAGACATTGGGTTGGTGGGAGTTGTGGATGTACACGCCCACCGCCCATGTCCATTTTCAGCTCAAATTTGTCCTGACTATTTCTTCTCATTTATAGTGCCACCTAGTTCCTCCTAGTTTGGTCAAGTTTTCATTTTTAAGTTCAAATAGTAGTAATGTCACCTTTATGACAGACAGGTAGGAATCCGACAGGCCAGTGTATTTTCCAACCATGGCAATCTTGACCTGAAAAGTTAATGCAATAGTGCTCAATTTAACGAACTGTTTGCTCAAAAACATAAGGGGCAATATTTTAGCTCCACTCCTGGAAACAATAAGAATGATGATTGAAACCTACCGGAGTCTTCAATTTGTCGAACTTAGTGGCTCTTTTAGTCCACTTCGCTAACTCAGGTTCCCGAGGTACTTTTCCATCACTGCATACATAGCAGTAATAAAAAGTGAACATGTTAGTGTTCCTTCAATTTTCAGACTACTATATGGACAATTGATGTGATCATGCAAAAGCACATACTACTGAAGCTCTAAAACTTTCAGAATAGCTTCATGGGCCTTCTGGTCCTATAAAAAAGTTCCATTGTGGATGGTTAAATAAGATGTGAATTTCGAATTTATGGTAAACATTCCATAGGAAAAGAAATGCCCTACCCTTAGCAACAAGGGGATGTGCCAAATGTTTGTCACGTCATGGAGGTTCACTATATTTGAGATCTGCACATAAGTTGGATTGTCAGGACAAGAGCGAGGGTAAAAACTCAAAAGAAGCCTTGAAATGGGAATCGTTATCATTACCGGAACATGACAAAATTGTGAAAGCTTGACCTTCACATGTTCCTCCAATGGCTGCCGAAAACACAGAACTAACCATTAGTGATTCAGTTTTACGCACCGACAAACAGTAAAACAGAGGCTTGAAGGACTGGAAACTGGAGAAAGGTGACTGTATAGTGTACCTCGGTACTGCGACATGCTAAAATATCCGGTGCCAGCCCAAGTCCTCTAAGCCCTCGAACACTATGCTGTGTAGGCTTAGTTTTCTACACAAATGTAGCATGCTGTCAATTACATGAAAGTAATTAACAGAGTTTTTCTATTTTATAAAAGGTTTTGGGTGTTAGTGACACAAAGTTTAGTTTTCTTCAAGCTAAATTGCAATTCTATGTAAACTACTGATAAATTTACCTGTTCACCGACTACATTTAGAACTGGAACAAGACTGACATGAACGAGACAGAAGTTTCCAGGTCCTACAGTACAGAGAAGGAATGATCAGACTATAAAAAAAAACTTTAAAATGGAGTAAGAACTGTTGTTTTCTTACCAACACGGTATGAAAATTGACCTAATGCTTCAATGAAAGGCATGGACTCAATATCCCCTGCATCAAGAATGCCACTGTCGTTATGCGGCGAAAAGATTTTGTCCCCTGCACCGGCATACTTACACAACTATGGGTACAATTAAGCAAAAATAAACTAATCTATATGTTGAACAATGTAATGCTTTTATTTATGCAATAATAGAATTATTATCTTCACCTATAGTGCCCCCAAGTTCAATGACACAAACATCAGGAGGTCCTTCTTTGCCGTCGACTGGAACCATTGCAACACGTTCAATCCAATCTTGTATTTCATCTGTAATATGTGGCACAACCTGATAGTGGAAATGAATATAGGTTTAGCCACGTCTCTCAATAATGATGTTTTCATCACATGAAAACTCCACTACATACTGATCACCCACCTGGACGGTTTTTCCTAGGTAGTCACCTCTCCTTTCTTTGTTAATGACAGCCTGATTCGAGCATTACAAAGAAAACTGATGTTAAACTACATATGACAAAGCCAGCAAGTACAGTGGTGTCAAGTCCAAGAAGAGTTGGAGTGTGCACAAGCGACAGGAGATCACATGATAATGTACTTGTAGTAAATAGGCTAGCAACATAACGGTTAGCTCCAATTGATTGTTTGTTTCAACTGTAGTTTCAGACCTAGCTAGTTTACTTTTGCATCCCATACAAAATTCAGGTGGTCAAAAGAAGAAAGATTATTTATCCACCAATTCTCAGAAACAGCCAACAGGGCATCAACTCCACAATTAATCCACCATGTGGCAGGCTGAATCTTTTTCAGCTGCTTCCGACAACGGTGGCAGGATAGAGGAGGCCCGGATGATTCTGCACATGCATAATTGTACTGCAGTGGATCTTACGATGAAACGTAAAGTGACTCAATAAAGATTTGTGGGTTCCATGTGCATGCAGTCAATCAACGCTCAATGACTTGCAGATAGCCACTGAATGCCGCAGGTTTGTTAATTCAAAATTAAAAAAGGGAGAAATAAACTTCCTCCCTTTTTAAGAAAAAATATAGGGAAGTATAAAAGCAAACTTTTGAGTTGATAGCGCCATACTCCACAGCAGTTTCTAATTGCGCATGGATTAGGGCTCATCTGTCCAATTACCTGATAGATCTTTCCTGTGGTTATATTGTTGTCACGGGTCAATTTGATATCCAGAAAACGCTCGTAGTTTCCAAGGTCCAAGTCCACCTTCAAGAAAAATAAAAGGAAGAAGGACCTATTAGCCGGAAAGATATATCCACATAGTAGACATTGTAGGAGAGCTACTGAAGACTATGTCAGCGGAGAGGTCATCCATGATGCTACCAACAACAGTGTTTTTTCTGTTAAGAGAGGGACACAGAAGGACCAGCTTGTAGTTAGTTACCTCTCCACCATCGTCCAAAACAAACACCTCCCCATGCTCGAATGGAGACATGGTTCCAGCATCAGTGTTGAGGTATGGATCTGCAGAGGGTAGTCACAAATAAACAGCCATAAGAAATTATGAACAGCAGGTAACCTTAACGTTAACTAAAAAAATGGTTTCTTAAACCCTTCACCAACTTTCAGTATAGACAGAAACCTTGCAACTAAATTCTTCAATGAACTAAAAGACGGAGCCAAAAAGAAAAAAAAAACAAAGGCACAAGTTCCCAACCACTTTGGAAATCCGTACTTGCACACTCATCAAATGGAGCAAAATGAATACCTTCCTTCACAAAACGGTGTGGAAATATGTCAAAATAAATTTAATGCTTGAGGTGACAAAATTGACCTAAACTACTGGGGATTCCGTCTCTTTGAAGGAACTAAGATCGTGACACCAAGTTCAGATTCCTGATTGTTCGTTAAAACAACAAGTACTCAACATCCAAAACGAATGTTGTTAACAATCACTTGGTTTACCAAAAGAACAGACAAAAGCATCCAAAAGAATAAACTCTTAATCACCGAAAAACATGGTGCCACAGCTCACGAAAGGCATGATCTAAGGTACTGGCTGAAGGTTGTTAGCATATATGTACAGAAGTAATAGAGTCAGGCCTACAAGGCTAAAACAACAAAAATGAGCAAAGGCTTCCTGCACTCTCGGAATAGAAAGAGCAAAAGCTTCCAACAAACTTGACAGTAATAATAATCTGAATCTCTGATTTGACAGTATATTTTGGTTCAACGAATTTCAAGGCAGTAAAAGGAAAGCAAGCATGCATGCGTTCGAGGCCGTTTTGAGTGAGGAATAAACAAGAGTTCAGAAGCTTCGTCAGCCATTGCAGCAGGAAAACCGTTCGTCTGACAGTTGAACGAAATTTGAGAGCGCATTTCATTCCGGCTTAACTATGGACAGCACATTCAGACGAGGGGGGGGTTGCCACGCGGCCATCGCACGCCCCGCCCAGACGGCCAGACAGCTCTGAGTTATCCGGAAAATGCTGCCTCCTTTGCCCCCAAACAAACAGCACTCTTGTTGCACAGCACAGCCGAAGCGACAAAAAGGGAGCGTCCGGGCCGGGGCTCTGGGCTCAGACCGAGGCTAACCCAACCAGCAAACGGCACAACGCAACGAGATCAGGCAGACCCGGCGGCCTTTCCACCGAAAAATCCGCCCTTTTTTCCGGATTCTCCGCCGGAGGGAGGCAGTTTTTTTTTTTCCTTTTCTTTTCTTTTCGTTTTCGCGCGGAAACGCCAAAGCCACCCCGCCCAAAACAAAACGAAATCGCCAAGCGCGCGGCGGGGAGGAAGCCAGGAAGGAAAGGGAAGGAATGGCTACCAATCTTGATGGTGGTGACGCGGAGGCCGCAGGCCTTGAGCACGACGCCGATGCTGCTGGCCGTCACGCCCTTGCCGAGGCCGCTCACCACCCCTCCGGTCACCAGCACGTACTTCATGGCCGCCCGCTCCCCTTTCGCCGACGACGACGGTCCTAGCTAGGCTCTGCTGCTCCTGTGCAGTGTGCAGGACAGGTAGTAGGAGCAACCGAGCAAGCAAGACTGCCGCTGCTGCACTACTCACTAGGCTAGTGTGGTGCCGCCAGCCAGGGGGCCAACCAAACCAAGAGTGGAGGCAGGCTCTCTCAGGCGCTGGTGGTGGTGGGCAGAGTTTAGAAGTTTTTAGTCTGGAATGGACGGGGAGACGACGAGGGGGTTTAAATAGAACCCCAGGGGAGGTGCCCTGACAAGTGACAACTTCCCCGAGAACCCTCACATGTAGTATTTAATAGATATAATGCTACTACTATAATAATACAACAAAAGAAGGGATATATAGATATAATATATAATTTTTTTGGTTGGAGCATTTTTGGTTGCTGGACAGGCATTGGTTTGAAGCACCAGGTGGCCGGTGCGAGGGTGTTACCGTGTGACCGTGTCTGATTCTAAAGATTGGATTTCTGTTACAAGTAACACCAGCCTAGAGACGCTCTGAAAGTGACGGCTCAGCCTCAGAGTGGATTGTGTGACGACTGGAAGGGTCGAAGCAGTAGCCTAAGAGATTTAAGGATTATAAAATATATAGATGTAGACATAGATATAGATATACATACTAATTATTTAGATATAAATATAAATATAAATACAGATTATACATATATAGATATAGACATAATAAAAATAATATAGATATAACTGAGCAAATTCGATCGAGCAATAGAGCTTTCCGATGAGACTTGGGTGGCTAACCATTGTCCAGGATGCTCATAGATTATGTGACTGCAAATTTAAGGTTTTATTCATGTTCCTTGGTCTGTTCGCTTGACTGATAAGTTATGGCTAAAAGTATTATTTATTGATTTATTGTGAGAGAAAAATATTGCTGACTGGCTGACAGATTCGACAGATAATCTCAAATGAACAAGTTGGTCGACCTCAAAAAAAAATCAAGCACATGTAGTGAGCCCTTTTTTTATTTCGCACAGTTATAGTATATTTCTAAAAAAATAAACCTATTAATCTACACACAATTTTACAACACAACACAACACTGGTCTCATATCAAAATAAATATAACACAAATTTAAATAATACTCCCTCCGTCCCAAATTGTAAGTCATTCCAAGAATCTTGGAGAGTCAAAGCATTTTCACGTTTGACCAAAATTATAGAGAAAAATACTAAGATTTGTAACGTAAAATGAGTATACTATGAAAATATAATTAAG
>Ga0182004_10000791_pt1 | contig 21006 bp, 14 predicted proteins | sample Sormic07211540_1_FD_120479 | JGI IMG/M metagenome (GOLD analysis project Ga0182004, IMG submission 120479) | Endophyte microbial communities from Sorghum bicolor roots, Mead, Nebraska, USA - 072115-40_1 MetaG | ecosystem: Host-associated > Plants > Roots > Unclassified | place: USA: Nebraska...
ATTAGATCATGTATAACTTAGTTATAGATTTATTAAGATTTAACAAGCATAAACCTAAATAAATCTATAACTAAGTAATACATGATCCAATGAGTATGAAATTTTTACTACAACTCAAGCATAAAATAATTAGCCTACGATATAAATTTCATCACAATTGGACCATAGAAACTGTAGCTATAATTAATCTAATTAATTACAGAAAAGCATATATCTAAAGCTGCATCAAAAAATTTATACTAAAATATACTATATTATATACTCAATGTGTAAATCTACTCATCTGGAATCCAAGAAAATTAAAATTTCTATTTTATGATTTTTATGTGATTTACTATGATTTTTCAAAAAAATCAGCCGAAATAAATAAAGAAAAAGACAAAACTGTTTTCAAAACTAGGTTAGGGATGTAATGTGCACGGTTTTAATAGTTAAGAAATATATCTTATCCAATTCTAGAGTTAAAGAATGAAAATTAGACTTTTATGAAAATTAAGGGACCTAGAGTAGACTTTTTCGCTCGCTGGTCACTCCTTCACCTGGTTGGTTTTACAGAATCTCGAGGAAAACCAGTTCGACTCCGCCGACTTTGTTCTTTATAACTGGTGAGAGAAATTGCTCAAGTTTTAATCTGCAGGTCATGATGAAAATTAGCAGGAATATACACGAGTGAACGTTCATGGTCCATAAAAGGAATCATGCGTCTCGAATCGACAATGAAAATGCACGTGTGATTTTTTTCCTCAGGTCCTGAGGTTGATGTGTAGTTTTTTTTTTTGTTCAAAAAAAAAAGCTCCATTTCCCGTATGATATGTGGGCGATAAATCTTCTTTTAGATTAATAACGTGCAAGATTGATGACAGATTTAATTTAACCACTGTAGGTCAGTAGGTGTAGGGTAAATTGTTCATTTGTTCCAAAAGAACTGTCAGAAAAACGAAAAAAACGAAGCATACAGAGAAGGTGTGAGGTGGAATTAAGTTATTTTATTGTGTACTCTCTTCATTCTAAATTATAAATCATTTCAAAAATTTTGACGAGTCAAAGCATTTCAAGTTTGACCAAAATTATAGAAAAAAATACAAAGATTTATAACATCAAATAAATATACTATAAAAATATAATTAATAAAAGAATCTAATGATACTGAGTTGTTATCATAAATGTTATTATCTTATTATATAAAAATTTGGTCAAATTTGAAATTTTAGATACTTTGACTTTTTAAAATTTTTAAAATGACTTATAATTTGGGATGGAGGAAGTAATAATCTAGTGCTCTGGAGGGGCAATACGGTGCAGTACGGCGAAGACTGTGCATCGGGCAAAGGAAGAGCGTTCAGACCGACCAGACAGTTTGAACCTGGAAACGGTTTTGCGCTAAATTTGCAGGATAAATAACATTTAAAGCTTGCCAGGAAAATTACGATAAACGAAATGTGATCAGTGCTGGGCAGGTTTTGGAAGCCAGATATTCAATTTTAGAGCCACAAAAGATTCATAAGCACACGGCAGTACTGGAGGCAACATGCTCACAGATGGGGGGAAATCCAACAAAAGACCGCATGCACTGGATGCAATTCGAGCAGTCCAAAACAATTTCAGACCTGGCTCCATTGGTTTTCCAAGTTTGACATCTCCAATAAGGTGCCTGGCTCCCTGCGTATGCGGATATGCCATGCTCTCCCGGTCTGCATTCTGCGAGCGTGTACTGCCTGCGAAGCGATACATTCTGCTTGACTAGCGCTCGAGGCAGCCTTGCAGTCAGGGGCACAACGAATGACATCCTCTCTAAAATGCTTGTCAATGTCAAGCTTCACGAGTCCTTCCAAGGCTATGGTTGGGTAGGAGGCCTTGAGCCCTACCAAGAGGACTCACATCTGCTGCACTGCACACGTAACCCCACGGCAACGGCCTGTACTCCTTGGTAGTGGAATTTGGTACACTGCAGGCCTACGAGCACGACGGATTGAGAGGAGAAACATTACAAACATCGAAAATTCGAATGTCTTCGATATGGAGCAACTCTGGAAGGCCATGTTTTGCACAGTTTCTCTAAAACTATGTACAGTAGTTATTTTTTATGGGAAAAAAGTAGAAAAGATTAAGCTAGAACTATGGAAGCAACACAATCGCCAGTAATCTGCCTAAAACCAAAACCAGTTTAGGCCTTATTTGGATAGTCAAACTTGCACCAATCCACATGTGTGGTGGATTGAAGTGGAACTTTAATTAAATTCGACCCCCAATCCACCCTAACAAATGGATCTGTGTTCACCAGAGCTGATCAGCCAAAATTAGAACATTGAACAGTATTTCTCTCACACAGCAAATCAGCATCAGCCAAAAAAAACAGCGAACCAAATATCCAAACAAGGCCTTAAGAAACCCAGGAACCAAAAAAAAAATCAGAAAATAAGTACACAGCAGTACTGGAAGCTGGACAATTGCAAGAGAAAAACAATTACCAACAAGAAACCTCATGAATTGGATGCAATTCAACCGTTCCAAACCAATTTATTGATACTTAATACTAAAAAGTAGGTGGCATAAAATCATAGAAAATACAGGGTCCAGAATGTAACCACAGATAATGAAAGTCAGATACGGTGCGACACCCAGCAATCCCTGCACTTGTGTTTGCTATAGCAAAAGCCAGCTCAAGCCAGGTGAACGTCTCAGTAGCAATCCTTTGGTGATACACTTCTTTTTCCATTTAAGTTTTGAGATACAGTAGTTCCGTCTTCCAAGGCAGGGAAGTTACTTGGGGCCAATATCCTTCAGGGCGCAGATCTGCTCCTCCCCCATAGCAGACTGGACAGTCACAACAAGATCCTTCCCACTTTCAAAACCTTCCTTAATCTGAATTACAAAGCATACAAGATGCATTAGTATCATTGAGTTTATTGGACAATATAAATGTAGATACATTAACTCAGCTACAATGGATAAAAGTTATGCAACACTACTACTAGGACACCTATACAAAATCATTATTCAATAACTCATGTCAGTTTAAAAGCAAGCAATTTCAGTGCACTTTTCATCATGTTTTATGCAACATGGTTGCCATGTCAGATCATTTACAAGTAGAGGTAACAGTAGACAGACTAAATACACAAGGACTATCTAGTTCTACAAGGCCCTACTTTCCACAATCCTTTAAGCACAAAATCAATTAACAAACTTCAAGGAAGAGAAGGTATCGAGAAAGAATATATGACTAAGGCCTTGTTTAGTTCGCAAAAATTTTCAAGATTCCATGTCACATCAAATCTTTGGTCGTATGCATGGATTACTAAATATAGACAAAAATAAAAATTAATTGCAGAGTTTACCTGTAATTTGTAAGATGAATCTTTTGAGCCTAGTAACTCCGTGATTGGACAATGTTTGTCAAATAAAAACGAAAGTGCTACAGTAGCCAAAAACCAGATTTTTTGCAAACTAAACACGGCCTAAGCTCAGAAATTTAACTACCATAACATATGACTAAGCTAACAAATTTAACCACCATCTGTAATACTTGGAAGCCAACAAGAAAACTAACAGGACTTAGGATGGAAAATATTTCCAAACAGACCTGGGCCACAAGAGTCTCATCAGTTGGGAGTCTAAGATCATCCTTAGTGTTGCCATCTGAAGTAAGAAGGCTCACCTGAAACAAATGAAAATTGAATTATAAGACTCAATCTAAAATTTAATTCATAGAAGAATGTAGCTTTACTGATTAGAGAAACATACAAATCCATCCTCTGATATGTCAATCAGCTGATACTCAGTACGGTTCACATGCGGAATCTAAAAAAAAAAGGGTTGAACTTGTGAGTGGCATATGAAGTGAACTGTTAAAAGAACTTAGCTAAACAGGCAGAAATTAACTTACGTCACAGTTGTGTGAAGAAGGAACAATATCTTCAAGCTTTTTCCCGTTGAATATGTCTATGGCAACAAAGTGGCATTTGGCGTGGCCGTGCTTACCAGTCTTTGAGGTAGAAACCTCCACAACCTGTAGCATAAGTTATTTTAGCAACCGTATTCAACAAACAAACTCAATAAAACAGCAACGAGTGTGTGGTGCAACTTAAGAGCAAGGAAATTCCAAATAGTTCTAGGCATAAACTCACAGACTATTGCTGATATATCACTCAGATCACAAGCTCAGATATGCAAGGGTAAACAAACAGAAGTGAGCTCACTATCTCCTTATGATAATACAACAACACCCTAAAATAAACTAGGGTATACTAAAACCACACAGAAGATTTTCCAGATTTAGAATTAAGAAACAGAGAACCTGTTTGGTCATTGCAAAACAAGTGGGTACTCATTGTCTTTGACAGTGGTTGCCAAACCAAACACAAATTTCATTTTGACAACAAATTGGTTTTATCGATAAACAGGAAACATAACTTTCCAATTCCAATCGTACTCACTTCAAAAAATCAATAACGAAAATCAACAACAAAGGGCATTCTACATCCTTCGCGGGGTAAAACCAAACCCTATCCAAAATGTAGGGACATATGTTATTTCAATTTTTTATTAGTTCCAAACATCACTGAACAGTCTACAGCCCCCTAGAAAACATCAGAGTCATGAACACCAAGTTTACCTGCCAGATTGACAACTGAAACCTTAGATATCAGGATCTGTTTGATCTCTTATTCCCATTATCTTGGAATAATGAAAATTGGATAACCCTCTGATTGAACTTCAAAGGATAAATTGTTTGATCACTTTGTTGGTAGCTCACTATAGATCAAGGGGTACAAACATCATGACCAATATCAAGGGCAAATAATGAGTACCATTGAATGTTCAATGACAAGATTACGGGAGTATATCGAACAGCTCAACATGCCAACTAATTTCCCCCCATTGAAAAAAAAAAACAAAAGGTTACCCACTTGCTACAGATTCAGCTACTTATATGGTTTGGGTGCCTGGGTGCAATCTACTCTGGCTAAATGTCGTTTTTTTTCCTGATCTCTTGAAAGCAGATCAGATTTACCACAGAAAATTGTTATTCTGTGAAGCAAGCCCAGTCCTAGTAACTCCGGCTTGCAATAGCAAAGTCTCGCACATCAACCGCGACTCCCACATCTTCTAACTATCAGATATATCCAACATCCAACTCCCGCAAATTCCATCCCCATATAGTGGGTCAACCATCAAAAGATAACAGTAACAGCACCTATTCCCATCAAGCAATCACACCATCACAGTATGAGCAGAGACATCCGATCAGTTCACCAGTTCACAGCACACAGCAGAACTACGCGGATCGATACTAATCGATGGCCTTCAGCAGGCCATCCGATCCCAAATCTAAGCACACATATACCTTGCAGGGACGGCCCTTGATGACGAGGAAGCCGTTCTTGCGGACGGTGCCAGCCTGCTGCGGGTAAGTCTTGGACGCACCAGCGTCGGCCTTCGATTCGAAGTGGTGCTCCTCCGAGTCCGACATGGCGATCCCTGCATAAAAAACCCAAACCCCCAAACAACAAGATCCGAAATTAGCCTCGATTCAGATTCCCCAGATATTAGGAAACAGAAGAAATCACAAATCGAAACACCTAGCAACAAAATTCGCTGGCAAATCTGAGCGGCGGCGGGTCAGAATTTTACCTGACTTGGATGGGTCAAGCGGAGGCGGAGGAGATGCACAAGCCGCGGATGATAAGCGATAAGCTCGCTGAGAATCCTAGGGTTTCAGGATATTTATACTGCATAAGAGCAGGTGCACCCACCGCTTCCACCCGAGAGTAGACGGTGTATCTCACTGACTGTGGGGTTGGCCAGAAAACGGGCCAGCATGTCGGTGGAGTGGCTTTAGGTGCAGATGTTGAGCGAATCTGAACCGTCGGTTTGGTCGGGGGATCGGACCCGTGTACGGCTCCAGGGGTAGGGCATCTTCTCGCGTTTGAATCACGCCATGGACGGCTGAAAGCATCTTTCCTCCTCCTTTCCTTTTGCTCGCCTTTTTTTTTTTAATTTGCTTCCTTTCCTTTTCTTCTGATTGAAAGACTTTTCATTTCCTTTTCAGCGTCTCCTTTGCTGATCAGCGATAAGAAAACCATTGTGCGATAAGAAAACAATCGTACGGGGACGTTTCCAAACCTCTTATTCCGGTGATCCGATCGGGTTGAGAATCGTTGTGAGAAAGCACTGTTCTTGGGTGATCATCAAGCTTGGTTTGACGTGACCGGCACAATCCTTCAAAAAATACTCTCTCTGTCTTTAAATAATTATCGTTACCACAAATTTAATTTGAGTATAATATTTATATTTCTAAATAAATTTATTAAAAAACTAAGTTTAAATATCTTTTCATAATACCAAAGGTCAAGCTTGAACTGGCAAAATAAGCAAGTAATGGAAAAACAAGGCTGAGAAAATCGTTACCACCTGATTGGAAGACTAGTCACTGTAAATTGGACTGCGAGAAAACCACAAACACACCGAATCAGTTTTTCCAGGAAAAAATCGTAGGAAGGAACTGAAATAACCAAGATAAATTTGAGGCATTCTAGAATTTAAATTACAGTAAAATGGAGTGCTCGTAAGCAGCAGCAACATTGTCTGAACTTCTACCGCAAAGTCAAGGTTCATGTTAAGCCAGATGGAAGCCTAACTGAAATCAGGGGAGCACAGACATTGTTTAAATGGTATTTAATAATTTCTCCAAGAAAAGGGAGGAAATTATAAATCAAGCTATTGATCAGTAGAAGTAATTTTGCATAGCAGTGTAAACATGTCAGCTCATTTATTAGCAGTACATATTTGAATGCTCTAATGGTGATGCGCAGTATAAAGGGCAATATAAGTAACTGTTACCAGGGACACCTTTCCAAAAGTCAGCATTGCGCTTAAATCTAAAGAGGTGCCAGAGCCTACCATAGTGCATAGCACAAAGATTTGAATACGTGTGAGGTGCTGCCATGAGCCCATGACACATCCTAATAAGTGGAAAAAAGAGCTGACATGGTAAAGAACACACAGATATACATCTTACAGAAGGAACGATCTCAAATGGCAATTGCAAATTAAATATGTCTTATACGAATTGAATCATAAGGGGAAAAATCCACAGCAATAATCCTAGGGCCTTGTTTAGTTCTGAAAAGATTTCGGTACTGTAGCACTTTCGTTTGTTTGTGGCAAATATTATCTAATTATAGACTAACTAGGATCAAAAGATTCGTCTCGCAATTTACAGGAGAACTGTGTAATTAGTTTTTGTTTGTGTCTATATATAAAGCTTCATGCATGTGCCGCAAGATTCGATGTGACGAGAAATCTTGAAAACTTTTTGGTTTTTGGGGTGAACTAAACAAGGCCTAGGATAGAAGCAAGAGATTCACGTGGCTGAGAGGCAGCACTCTAAAGTAGAAGCATGGATGGACAAATCATATCTGCATTCCATGATGCTGAAAAACAGGACACGGTCATGAACACTTTGCAAGTATTTGGATGGTTTTGGAGAGAAGAGCATAAAAAAATCTGAAATGGGACATGCTCACAAGTTATAATCCCACTTCCTATTCCTATCACCATAATGGAACAAAACTTAGCAGCGAAAATATCACCTATGCTGAACCAGAGGCTAGTAATTGGGAACAGCCCGAGATTCCTCAACGGTCCAACTCCAATTTTTGTCAGGAAACCTGTCCTCTAAGGCCTTGTTTACTTCCAAAAATTTTTAAGAAATGAACACCGTAGCATTTTCGTTTGTATTTGACAAATATTGTCCAATCATAAACTAACAAGGCTTAAAAGATTCATCTCGTCAATTCCGACCAAACTGTGCAATTAGTTTTTATTTTCGTTTATATTTAATACTCTATGTACGTGTCTAAAGATTCGATGTGACAGAAAATCTGAAAATTTTTACAAATTTTTTTGAAACTAAACAAGGCCTAAACAGAGCTTGGGCAAAACCCAAAATTGTGAGAACTGAACCCCATATTTACCAAGATTGGGATCAATCACGGAGAACCAAGAAAGAGACGAAGACAGCGAGGTGCATACCAGGGTGGATGGAGAACGAGGAGGAGAGATTGGTGAGTATGGCGTGGAAGTTGCTAATGGTGCCCCGAAAGAAGCAAACCAGAACAGAGACTGCCGGAACAGCTCGACGGCGCTAGGAGCAGGGACCACCGTAGCTGAGGGTTCATACTGGGAGGGGGCTGAGTTGTCGATCCTCAAGCGACATGCGAGCGCCTCCATTTCGATGTTATCACTAATATGAGTGTTAATAAAACATAAATGGTTATCACAAAAGCACAAATTTAAGGTTTGTCTTTGAAATCAGAGTAACTAAGTTCAATCTTCAAAGCATGATTAACCATGTTCAGTGCAACTCTCTACACTCAACAGTTATTGAAATATTGAAAAAAAAAGACAAGACAACTTTTGCCTTCAAACACGGTTCTCTCGTACCATGTCGGTGTTGTAGACATGTATCTTAAAAGCATCTAAGCCTCTAATTCAACTTTGATGATTAATTAATGATGATATAGATATTGTGGCTAACGTGTGTTTCTAATGACATTATTGCTACGATAATAACCTATTACTCATTTGTAACTTCCATTTGATGCCTGTAATGATGAATTTTATTTTGATTTTCAAAATATATGTGTGAAGGTTAAGGACAAAGCAGTTCTAAATGTCATTTGGAGCGATGAGACACTTAGAGTAGTATATGTCTTTTTTTTTCTCCTCTAGCCGTACTATTAATAAGTGTGTGAACATGTTGCTCGACCTGTGTGAGTTTAGCGAGTGGATGTGATGCACACTTGTGAAGTTGCAATATGTAGCTTAAATGAAGCCCAAGGACCAATGAAAACAATGCCAAACTCAAAGTTGTTTGAAATCAAAGGATTTGGAAATTAAATAAGGCACCAGAGCTCTTTCGTGTGGCACCGGAGAGGTCACTGGAACTTGCCGACATCGTGCTAATGGATAGTCAAATGAACTGAGATCGCCTTATCTTACAATGTGCATTGGAGTACTCACACAAGAACCTGAGAATGGTGTATGTTGGTTGTGTAAACTCAAAGGAGCACTAGAATTATCTGGTGCCACACCGAAACCTAAGTACAAAGAGTATCCTTCGGATGTTGCGAGTTCTCTACTGACTGATTGGAGCACTGCACCGGAGTATCCATACAGTAACAAGTTTTAGCCAGTGAGTGGTGGGAGGCATCAGGAAATGTCCAATACCAATTTCAAAGGCCCACCGACCTCTCTAATGCTTGTATTTTGGTTGAGTTTAGTTCAAATGGATAGTTTTGGTGCTTGACCTATTGTAGAACCAAGGAGACTGACTAGAGGGAGTTTTTGCAACGCACAATTATATTTGCTAGTTTTATATAACTTTAATACTAAATGCTAATTACTGTGTACTCCCTTCATTTCAAATTGTGAGATGTTTTGGCTTGCAATGTATTTGAACACAATGTATGTCTAAGTGCATAGCAAAAGGTACGTAATAGCAAAAAGAAAACATCTCATATTTTTAAATGGAAGGAGTAGGAAGCAAACAATGGATTACTGATTACAATCATTAATAAAGAGTTTTGCCATGGTAGCACATGGGCATATGTCCTTCGGAAAGTGGTGCAAATAAACAACCGCTAGATATTGCTGTGACACTGAAGACCTTTTTACACAGGCCAAGAAAAATCCCAAACAAATAAACAAAAATACGTTTAGAAGTGGTGCAAGCCTAAATAGAATTTACAATGCCACCAATGCACTCTTGAACTTGGTAATACAATAATAGTGGTGCAAATCTACATAGAACTTACAATGCCACCAGTACTCTTAAACGGTAATGCAATAAGTACTATCACTAGAAGAGGTACGTATATGTTTGTTTCCCTTTAATTCTTGATGCAAATCGTGTCCATACTTTTTGCGTGGTCTTGAGAACCATGGCATATGTAATGCCATAGTAACAACCACCATCGTGCTAACTGTATACTCTCAAAACGACAACGACAACCAACCTAATAGCCAAACTTAACGTTCAACAAACCTTAATTATAGTCCTCGTATAGCCGTACAGGTGAAAACGTACAAGGAATGATCAGATATGCTTCAGTCAATTCGCAGGACACAGCAAACACAGTCCTCTGAGGATGTCATTTCACTCTCTATAGAGCAACTCCAACCCAAGTTCCTAAATTAAGCCTTTAAATTTTTATTTACATGCTATGATAAAAAAGTAGAAGCTCAAATTAAGACCCAACTCCAACCCACCTCTTAAACAAGTAGGATAGAGGGTTCTAGATGTGAGGGGTTGAAACTATAATTTAGGAGGGCATGAAAAATGGGAGCCCAAGTAGAAGGTGGGTTGGAGTTGATTTTTTTAAACCAAGTTCTTAGATTTAGAATAGAGACTTGTTTAGGAGGTGGGTTGGAGTTGCTCAAATAAACTATAAAAAATACTGTACAGTACTTACACGTCTAAGGTTATCTTTAGCAAGGTCCGTTGCTTCTCATCTTCTTAGGCCTTGTTTAGTTCACCTCAAAATTAAAAAGTTTTTAAGATTCTTCGTCACATCGAATTTTGCGGTATATGCATGAAGCATTAAATATAGACGAAAACAAAAACTCATTACACAGTTTGACTGTAAATTACGAGACGAATCTTTTGACTCTAGTTAATCTATGATTGAACAATATTTGGCATAAACAAACAAAAGTGCTACAATAGCAAAATCTAAAAAGTTTTCACATCTAAACAAGGCTTTAATTAAAAATTCTAACGAGCATGGTTCCTGTCCACAGAACTCTTCTGATCGGTCGAACACGGAGTGCGCTGAAACTTCTCTGGGCCTTGTGCCTTGTTGTAATTCTTTTTATAAAATGAACACTGTCATAAATTAGTTAGGTTTAAAGGATTCGTCTCACAAATTACAGATAAACTGTATAATTATTTATTTTTAATATATATTTAATGTTTTATGCATGTGCTACGAAATTTGATGGGATGAAGATGGTCTCGGATCCACTGCTGCTGTGCCAAACTTTGTTTCACGAATGATGAAGTTATATCTTGTACCTGAAAGGCTGAATCCTAATTCGAAAAACATGCGGCAAGTACGACTAGCACATAGCAAACGCCGAAGTGTTTGGTGTTTAGTTGCTACGGAGTATTTAGCTCCGCCCACGGCCGCCGCTGGAAGTGGAAGGCAGACGATACGAATACGAGTCATCATTTTCACGAATCACTCCGCGAGTAGTCGGGCGGCCCCACCGCTCAGCGACCCGTCCCCAAACCCACGCCCGCCCGCCATGGCGCCGCCGGAGCCGGAGGTGTTCGACGTCGTCATCTTCGGGGCCTCGGGCTTCACCGGCAAGTACGTCATCCGCGAGGCTCTCAAGTTCCTCAACTCCTCCTCCAACTCCCCGCTCCGCTCCCTCGCGGTCGCCGGCCGCAGCCGGGACCGCGTGGCGGCCGCGCTGCGCTGGGCCGCGGCCCCGGCGCCGCCTCCCGAGGACGTGCCCATCCTCGTCGCCGACACCTCCGACCCGGCCTCCCTCGCGGCGCTCGCCGCCCGCGCCCGCGTCGTGCTCTCCTGCGCGGGGCCCTTCCGCCTGCACGGCCACGCCGTGGCGGCGGCGTGCGCGGCGGCGGGTGCCGACTGCCTTGACATCTCCGGGGAGCCCGAGTTCATGGAGCGCGTCGAGGCCGAGCTCCACGAGCCCGCCGCCAAGACCGGCTCGCTCATCGTCTCCGCCTGCGGCTTCGACTCCGTCCCCGCCGAGCTCGGCTTCCTGTTCCACTCCAGGCAGTGGGAGCCACCGTCCGCGCTGGTCTCCGTGGAGGCGTACGTGTACCTGCAGTCGTCCAAGAGGATCGTCGGGAACATTGGCACCTACGAGTCGGCCGTGCTCGGGGTGGCCAACGCTGGCCAGCTGCAGGCGCTGCGCCGGTCCAGGCCCAGGCCGCCCAAGCCCAATGTGAGTTGATATCCACTCTTTGCTGCTTCTCAGTTGATTTCAAGTGCTTGTTCTTGGATTACATGTTTCTTACTCCTTATTACGACACAAAAAAGAATAGAGTGCTGCACAAGAACAATATTCACATCGGCTAAGGCCTTGTTTTTTTTGACAGAAGGCTAAGGCCTTGTTTCGTGAAAATTTTTGGATTTGGCTACCGTAGCACTTTCGTTTGTATTTGGTAATTATTATCTATCCATGGACTAACTAGGCTCAAAAGATTCGTTTCACAAATTATAGATAAACTGTACAATTAGTTTTTTATTTTATCTATATTTAGTGTTCCATGCACGTACCACAAGATTTGATGTGATGGAGAATCTTGAAAATTTTTGGGAACTAAACAGGGCCTTAGGATTAGGAGGTCTTAAAATCCTCAAGGATGTATTGGAGCAACTACTTGAGTTAGAACTTGGGCACACTGACTACAGACTAATAGTTGTCGGGCCAGATATTGACTCTGGGACTCATGTCTGCTCTGTACACTATGGGTTACTATACTAGAATTTGCTACAGCTGTTTGATTTGTGCTAAAATTGGTTGTGTTTTGCTGAATCCATGTTGACATAGCCACATATATGCTTCCTGAAATTCAAATTAGCTTAGCTTCAATATATGCATGCCCAAATCTCCTAGTGTGCCAAGGTGTTATGATGGAATTGAATGGTGAAAGTTGTTCTGCCAGTAAACTTTCAAGCCTTCTGACAAATCTGGAAATTAGGCCTCATATCCCTGGATTTTCTCAGCCATTATAGAAATTATATGTGGGTAGACTGCTGGTATATGAACTCATAGCTCTTTTTCCCTTTTTGTTTTTTCTGAAAAACTCTTTTATGAATTTCCTTCCTGTACCATCGCCGAGATGCTTATTATTTGGCCCTGTTAGGCTGTTACTATTTGGTCAATCATTCTCTTCTTGTGTGCCAACTGCCAACTGCTAAATAGTCCTGGGGTTCCTTCAGAACAGCTTCCATACTTTCACATGCAAATGATGATACATGCCTTGTGTGTGTGCATGTAGTGGATTTTGATACTACTACTACACAGGAATTGTTATCTTATTTTGTCAAAGTTCATCAAATTCTTTTGCAACTTCTTTTTGGTAAATGAAAGGCTCAGAATTTGCATTTTGATGTCCTTAAATCACAGTTGTTGTATGCTTTCCATCTTTAATATGCTGTTGATTTGCCTTTGTGGCATGTTATATATTTTAAGATAATTGTCTTGATTCGAGAATGCAAAGATCCATATCTGTCAATATCTGTAATTTTGCATTGATCTGGATTTTTTAGAAGAAAAGCATTAACCTGATTTCACTCTTTTATTGTCAATGATTAAGATTCTTAAGAAGCATAGAGCATAGTAGCAGTGCTTTAAAAGTATTTTGTTATTCCAATAAATGAAGAATTCATTTGTGTTAATTTTAAGATTCTTAGCACAAATGAATATTGATTTTAAGATGCCACTTGATTCGAAAAGCATTAATTTATGTTAACTTTTACGGAGCACATGTGAAAAGAATTTAGTTATTCCAACAAAGTTTGGAGACAAGTTATATGAGCAGATGAAGGGCTTCATTTGAGTTGAAGAATCATCTACTAGTTTGTGCTGATGGTTGATGCCATTGATAGTTTTCAAACCCTACCACTTGCCACTATTCTAGGGAACCAGTTCAATTTCTTAAGCCTACAAACACTGAACTTGGCCTTGAGCCTCCTGACCATGGTTTGTTGTCCTCAACTGTATGACAATGTTCCTTGATCAATGACTACCATCTGCCTATATTGTATAAGTCCAGAGGAAATGTGACAGCTATTAATGGTGTGTTTTATAATATTTTTAGTAGCTCCAGACTTCATATATAAAACAAAAGGAAGAGTGAAACATTGCTTGATTAAGTGAAAGCATATTAGATGAATTTGGTGATGCCATTATTTGGATTTAAATAAGAGCTTTGCTACAGTGATTGCTAAGTACCAGAGGTACTTTTAGGTACTTTCCCCTCTGATTTTTCCTGGCCATTGATCAGACAAGTACAATTTAAAATTTGAATTATGTATATTTTTTTTATTTGTTATCGGTGCCCCCTGCTCTGTTCCGCTCTTCCTGTTGTTCTGAGACCCCCTGGATCCGCACCCAACTCCGTATCCCCCGTCGGGAGTTGTCGAGTTCTGATCTCTCAATGCGCACAATCACTGATCAGATAGTTCCTCAACTGTTTTTTCCCAAAAAGTTTGAACATGTGCCATTCTTTATTTGTTTTTGTCTAGCTCCTGCCATGCCACTAAAACTTAGCAGTTTATCTCTCTTAATGCTTCAATATTTCCTAGTGGCTGTCAGTGACCGACAAATTGAGTCATAAGTCGTAACTTGTAAGGGTGACCATGTGTCTGGTGAGGTGGTGAGCGATGACTGATTTCAGGTGTGTGACCATGTGTCCGCTCCCGATTTGGCAAAGCAAGTACTATTGTGTATTGATATTGCTTTCGGTTCTCATGTGACTCATCGAGGCACACAAACTAGGTGATAAATAAGTACTAGTGCTTGTTTCTGCCTCACTGATTGCTCGAATATTATATCCTGGGTGAATCAGTGTCGATTTGCAGTTTAACAACCAACAACCAAGAATCAAAACTAGCAAATCATAAATTAGTGGTTCTAATGTAATGTTGCTAGATGTATCAAACTGTTTTTTTACCATAAAATAACCATTTAGCTCAGTTCTTAAATCGATCAACTTAAACTTACACAAAGAACTCAAATGTAACAGCTAACTATGTGAACTCAAATTAACCCATACAAACTAATTTTCTATGGTATAAACTGTAAAGTGCAATTACCAATTTACCATTTATTATTTAAATGAAAAAGGAAATAACATGGGTATCTCACTCTTTTTTTTACTGTCCCTACTTGAGTATTTTTCCCTAAGTGCTTCCTATTTTCTGACCACTTGATCTTTCTCAATTGATGGCTCATATTTTCTCCAACCAACCTAAAACTTGCACTCCCTCCGTTCCAAATTACAAGTCGTTTTGGCTTTTCTGTTGCCTTTTTGCTATGTATATGTGCATAGCAAAAGATCTGTACTTAGAAAAGCCAATGCGACTTATAATTAGAAAGGAGGGAGCGCTTAAATAAATATTCCAGTTGATATTAGAAGAAATCTGACTAATACCACAACTTAGGCATTCTTACTGTAGATCAGGCATGATTGCTATTATCTTAATTTCTTCATTAAAATTTTATAGTTAAATAGATTTTGTGCTATGTGCAACCTTGAATGTTTAATTTTTGCAGTATAATTCGCACATCTATTTAAGACTTTGGTCCCTATATTCGTTGCGGAGACGATCTATCAGTGAAATGAGCACTGGCTTCTTTGCTAGACAACCATTTGAGTATTTTTCTGGTATAAATGTTGATTAATGCTAAGATTTCTTCCTTTATGCAGATTCCAGGCCCTCCGCCTCCTAAAGGCTCACTGATTGAGGGTCAGAATCCTTTGGGAATGTGGGCTATGAAGTTGCCTTCCGCTGACACAGTGGTCGTGAAGAGAACTCTATCAACCTTGACTGAGCATCCTGAGGGCCTTCCTGGTGCAGAAGAAACCCCAGAGTATGCTGAACACAGGAAGAAGTTCTGGTCTTCTGTCAAACCTGCCCATTTCGGCGTGAAGATCGCCTCCAGATCCTTGATGATGCTCGTGCGCTTCATCTTCACCGGAATCTTCATCGGCCTGTTTGGCAATTTCTCCTTCGGCAGGTCCCTCCTTCTGAAGTACCCTGAGTTTTTCTCCGCTGGGATGTTCAGGAGAGCCGGTCCGACTGAGGAAGAGGTGAAGAGCGCCTCGTTCAAGATGTGGTTTGTCGGGCACGGCTACAGCAACGTGGATAGGTCGTTGGAGCTCGGAAGAAGCAAGCCGGACAAGGAGGTGATCACCAAGGTTTCGGGACCTGAGGTTGGTTACATCACAACTCCGATCGTGCTGGTGCAGTGCGCCCTCGTCCTGCTGAGCCAGCGTGCCAACCTACCAAAGGGTGGGGTGTACACGCCTGGCACCGTATTCGGCCCTACCGACCTCCAGCAGCGCCTCCAGGAGAACGGGCTGTCGTTCGAGGTTAACGTGACTAGGACCATGAGCTGAAGTTCACTGGCTCCATTCGGTGCTTCCAGTGGAAAAACTTGGGAGAAGGATGCAACCTGAGCAATAAGAAGCGCAAAGTAGCGGCTTAACTGTGTATGTGGTATAGTCTTACGGAGTCTTACTACCACAGTACCTTCTGAAATACGTAGTTTCTTATTCGCATGCTGTGTTTGTGATAACTAATAATCCGTGTCATAATATCGTGTCCTGTAGAGAGGATCATATGTGTTGAAATGTGTAATGCCAGACTCAGCGTGCTATGTGGAAGAAAAGATGCTAATAGTGCCTAGTGCAATACGTGAGGTCCAAATTCTGAACTGGTGATGTTGGCTGTTGTGCTCTTTCTATGGCCCCGTTTAGGCCCGTTATGATCCATCACATTAAATATTTGGATATATGTATAAAGTATTAAATATATATTATTTGTAAAACTAAAACAATAGATAGAGGATGATTTAAGAGACAAATTTTTAGAGTTTAGTTAGTCTATAATTAAACATTAATTGTCAAATAAAACGAAAATGCTACGTGTCTGTTAAATTTTATCACCCCAAATCAAACACTCTCTTAGTTCCATTTTTTTTCTTCTCATCGCATCGAATCTTTGGAAGTTAATGTGGTTTCCAAAAATAACTAATTGTACCACTTTCATTTGTATTTAGCAATTATTGTCTAACCATGAACTAATTAGGCTCAAAGATTCGTCTCTTAAATTACAGACAAAATATGTAATTAGTTATTTTTTATTTATATTTAATACTCTATATATGTATTCAAAGATTTAATATAATAGAAAATTTTGAAAATTTTAGGAACTAAATAAGGCCTAAACAAAGCCATAGAGTACATCCAATTTGCACGACAGAGGTGGAAGATACAGGAACAGGCGCACAGACACAACTACGGGGTTACGCCGACTTACCCTTTTTGGGATGGATTTGAGTGAAAGAAAAAAAAAAGTTCTTCCTCTGATCCAGACGTACGTAGTCGCATTTGAGTGTTCTATCATCTGGCGAGCGTAAGATTTTGACCACAAAGTCACGATTTTACGTCCTAGACTAATCCCACAAGTTGTTTTGTTGGAAGAAGCCTTTCCAAATGAGGTGTTAACTTGTTTTGTACTAGCACGAAGGCCAAATTCTCCATGGCAAGGCTAAACTTGGGCCGTCAAACCAAATAGATAGGCCAAAATATCAGACATGAGTACATGACCAAGATTTGGGCTTTGTTTAGATCCAAAAAGTTTTTAAATTTTGACACTGTAGCAATTTTATTTTTATTTAGCAAACATTGTCTAATTATAGAGTAATTATGATTAAAAGATTCGTCTCACAATTTACAGACAAACTATGCAATTAATTTTTGTTTTTATCTATATTTAATACTCCATACATGTGACGCAAGATTCGATGTGACAAAAAATCTTTAAAATATTTTTAATTTTTAGGTGAACTAGACAAGGCATTGGTTTGAGTTTGGCAGTTGGCACTAACAAAACACTCCCTCAAGGCCTCAAGTGTTTGGTGTGTCTGGTGATGGCATGCCAAGCCGACTACTTTGCATGCCGTGTTTAGTTACTGAATTGAAAAATTCGCGATATTATAGCAATTTCGTTTGTGTGTGTTAATTATTGCCTAACCATAGACTAAGGGCTTGTTTAGATGCAAAAAGTTTTTGGATTTTGACACTGTAGCACTTTCGTTTTTATTTGACAAACATTGTCCAATTATGGAGTAACTAGGCTTAAAAGATTCGTCTCGCGATTTACAGACAAACTGTGCAATTAGTTTTTATTTTTATCTATATTTAATACTCCATGCATTTGCCGTAAGATTCGATGTGATAGAGAATCTTGTAAAGTTTTGGGTTTTTAGGTGCATGGCCTAACTGGGCTCAAAAGATTCGTCTCATAAATTCCGACCAAACTGTGTAATTAGTTTTTATTCTCATTTGTATTTAATACTTTGTGTATGCGTCTAAAGATTCGATGCGACGGGAAATCTTGAAAAAAAAATAGGTTTTGAAGCCTTATATTCATTTTGTCAAAGGGAAACTGTTTCCATCAAAGTTTTCTGTGAAATAAGTGTATGTGAGGGGCTAATTTGGATAAAAGAAGACGAGCGTGGTGTGTGGACGGGTGGAGACGTGGAGTGGAGTGTTTTTCACTGCTACAGTGCTACTCCTACTCGCCTACTCCTGCTGCTGCGCTGCCTGCAGCACAAAGCCTGTACTGCGGAGCCTGTATGGCCCTATGGGCTATGGGCTACGGTAGACGTGCACGCAGAGACATGTGAGGGCGCAGGCTTTGCCAACACCTCCGCCTCCGCCAGTGACCTTTTGAATGAATGAACAGTGCTTGAGAGCAGCTCACGGGCTACCAGCATCTTTCAACTGTATGGCTCCTTGAAAGCTGGAGGGGTAGCATACAGCCAATGGCGTGTGGGCTCCGCACCCTACCGGGCCCACACGTCAGTGGAAGTACAGCTCGTGCCGCAGCGGCACCGGATCCTCGTTGCAAGTTCTGTTCACACCGCGTCCTATATTCAAGGAGAACGGGGGCGTTGGTGTGGTGTGGGTCGTCACCAGCAGTCGCTTGGCCCCCAGTCCTCCTCCACTGCTCCAACTGCTCCAGGCCTCCACAGCTCCCAGCCTGCTCGCTACCCGTGCCGCGCCGTGCGCCTGCGCCTTGCCGCCGTCGCCATGAATCACGGCAGGAGACTACCTGCCGGTCCTCTCCCATCGTTTGAGCAGCGCCTGGGCACCTACGACTGCGACCTGAGCGTCGGCGAGCTGGTACTGCATTCTCTCTCTCTTTTTTTTTTTAACCCTAGCAGAAGCCTACTTCGCGTCTACGGAGTTCTGTGTTCTCGCCGGCGGCGCTGACCGTATTTTTGCAGGTGCTGCGAGGCGACGTCGCGAGGCTGTTCGCTCCCAGCAGCGGCGGCGACAGGCCTTTCGACTACAACGCGACCCTCTTGCTCCACAACAATGGGCGCCGAGTCGTCGTACGGGTCTTTAAGGTGGCGGCCGGCCGGGAGACGCTGCTCGGAGAGGGGTGGGGCGAGATATGCGAGGACTTCAACCTGACGCAGGGCGACGTTGCCGTGTTCAGGAAGGCGGCCTTGCAGGACGACCGCACGTTCATCGCCTGCTTCCTCGATGCCAACGGCAACCCTTGCCCCAGCAGCTTCGACGCGCTCGACGACCCGCCTTCGTCACCTGAGTTCCAAGGCTCGTTCGCCCGTCCCCGACCCACACAAACTCCGGCAACAAGTCGCAGCAAAAACCTGAGCTTTTCTTTCGCTGACTTGCTTCGACATTGTTATATGATGATGCAGTTAACGCGGATTGGTTGCGGGCACAAGGAGCCGACGAGGCGGGCTGGGGCGGGCAGGCTGCCAAGAGCTGGTGGTGGTGGTCGGGCATTGCAGGGGGGCGACATGACCATCAAGGGAAGCGATGGATCTGGCTGTGGAGTGTGGAGCTCGGGAAGGCAGCGACGAGCATTACATGGCGACCAAGCTGTTTGTGAAGGCCGAGCATTACATGGCGGAGCATTACGTACTCTCACTGCCTCTACGTACTTCTGGTTGCTAGTTTACCGTTGATGTGTTGCCAGTTATTACCAACTTACCACGTACTCTCAATTACTGCTCAATTAGTAGTAGTACGAATTTGTATGGTTGCATGAACCTTGATGTGTTGCCAGTTACCACGTACTCTAGCATTGGTGCTATCTTTTAACCTTGATGTGTTGCCATTGTAGCAGTATGCTATGTTTTCTTTAAAACTTTAGATTATCTACCGGCTTTTGTATTCTTTTCCTGCATCCTGCCGCTGGCCGCTACGCTGTATATGCTCCTCGAATTTGAATGACTCCTTCACTCAAGGCCTCCGGCTTGCTTCGAATTCACTCTTGCCTCTTGCCAGCATGTGCTTTGGCGCTTTGTTGCTGTTGTTTGTCCAGGAAAACAAAATGCTCATCTGGGACTTTTGGAGTTTGCGCAGTTTAAGCTCCTGCCTCCTGCTATTCGTTTGGACTTTTGGAGTTTTACATTCCGTCGTGGAACATAAATCAAGGTTCTCTGAAGCACCGGAATTTTTTCTCCTCGAACAGTATTGTGTTGGTGCACCACTTAGTTGCATACTCTTGTGCAATAAATGACGTGACATTGGACTCTTTCTCATTACGAAAGACAAATCCAGGTGATCAACAGGTTCCCGTGGTCATCTGAAAATCTGAACTTTCTGCTTGGAACAGCAGCGTCCAAGGAGCAGGAATGATGGTAGATTGGCAGTATTGGTGTCTAGGTCCGAAATGCCTCACGCTGTCACGCATATGGCCACATGGGCTAAACCTGGGCCGGCAGAGGTGGTTTTGCCGGCAGATATTCGGCCCTACCCATCTGCAGCAGCCAGCAGCGCATCCGGATTCCGGACCCTCTCTCCGCTTGGCACATGTTGCAGTGCTTCCCTCCGTCCTTAAGTTGTTTTATTAAGTCATTTTTTTTAAAAAAATAACCCAATTTATAGGAAAAGACTCAGATATTTGTGAAACAAAATTGATATCATTAGATACACATACACCATATAAAATATAATTTTAAAATGGGGCTGCACTACCGCCGGTGCACGCGGAGCCAGTGTACCTACGCGCGTGCGCTCTCTCTCTCGCTCTCCCTCTCTCCCCCCCCCCCCCCCCCCCCCCCCCCCCCCCCCCCCCCCCCCCCCCCTCCCCCCTCGTTGCGTGGCGTGCGGGGTCGCAGTCCGGGTCGCGCTACGAGCCCGAGGCGGGCGAGGGAGGGTGCAGGGTCGAGAGGGGGCGCCCCGCGCGTGCG
>Ga0182004_10000792_pt1 | contig 21004 bp, 17 predicted proteins | sample Sormic07211540_1_FD_120479 | JGI IMG/M metagenome (GOLD analysis project Ga0182004, IMG submission 120479) | Endophyte microbial communities from Sorghum bicolor roots, Mead, Nebraska, USA - 072115-40_1 MetaG | ecosystem: Host-associated > Plants > Roots > Unclassified | place: USA: Nebraska...
ATAAATAATTAATTATGCGGTTTGCCTGTAATTTACTAGATAAATCTTCTAAGACTAGTTAGTTCATAGAAAATAATTGTCAAACAAAAATAAAAATGCTACAACATCCAAAAACATTTAGGCCTTGTTTAGTTCCCAGAAAATTTTGCAAAATTTTTCACATTCCCCGTCACATCGAATCTTTAAATGCATGCATGAAATATTAAATATAGATAAAAATAAAAACTAATTGCACAGTTTGGTCGAAATTGACGAGATGAATCTTTTGAGCCTACTTAGTTTATAATTGGACAATATTTGTCAAATACAAACGAAAGTGCTACAGTGTCGATTTTCCAAAATTTTTCGGAACTAAACAAGGCCTTAACTAAACAAGGCCCAGGTCAAGCTCTTTGAATGAACAGAAAGAAAAAACGCGAGCGCACGGCACGCTACCTGTGGAACAATTGGACAAGCTAGGTGGGATTTCTGGATGCGTGCGTATTCAGAGAGCGAGAGGCCGTGCGTCCCTCGTCCCCGTATGCATATCCACATTGGCGGCGCTTTGTTCAGGTCAGGTCAGGGTGACAATTTGTTCTGAGTTCGTGCGTTCCATATGCCAGCAGGAGAACGAATCTCTTGGATGGCTCTCCATCCATAGAAGCAAGGGCCTACCACCGCACACCACACAGTATATGAAGGTATCATCATCGGATTAAGTGATTAACAAGTGTCATAATCGAGATAATCATAATACACAAACACACACTACACACGCACACACACAAACCAACCTAACGCACACTAGCGGCGATCGCCGATCCTATCTATCTGGGCACACACCGTGTCAGCTGTGTTGGACTGACAAAGATTGCTGTTATTAGGGCCCTGGCCTGCTCTAGACTACACACATGGGTCAGCAGAGAAAGAATCATAGTAACCCGACAAACAGATCGACGGCAAGATCGGGAATGATCTTGACCGCCCAAAGCAAAGAAAATAACTCGATCAGTGTAGTACAGCGGCGGAGAGATCTGGAGGGGAGGATGGTGGTGATCATCTGATGAGAGCGTGCCTCCTTGCCCCTCGCTCATCCACCTGAAGCTGCGGAGACTTTGGTCTGGTCACCTGCTTCGTCGATCTGTGAGGACAGAAATCGCCAATCTGTGAGATGAGATCGAGAAGGCTGGACACTGGGGAAGAGGAAGTTTTGCTGTACTCACTTCTGTGGTCGGAATGGTCTGTCAAACTTGGGGAGCGGCCGGGCATGTGGCACCATGGTTCTCCTCAACTGCTTCAGTGCCTTCTCCTCCTCAATCTTCAGACACAGAGATTGCGTCGGTCGATCAGCAGGAGCAGGTGTAAAAAGAATGCGTGCAACATTTGGAGCGGAGCATTCAAGGAGCAGGGGAGATATTTGTACCTTTTGCGCGAATTCGTTCTCCTCTCTCAATCTTTTGTAATTCTTTTCTTTCTCTTTTATCTGCATCGCACACAAAATAAATGAACATTTTATCTACCACAAGGTGTCAACCAAAATAAATGAATAGCATGCTCTAGCGAGTGCGAGAGTACCAATGAAGAAAAGCAGAGGGGAAAGCTTACTGACCATGCTATCAAATTCTGATCTCTGTACTGCCCTCTCATCAACATGCAACACAAATTGTTGAACTTCAGTGAGAGGCTTCCGCTCTTTCTCCGGAAGTGGGATGGGATCCCTGTGACAAGATTACAAAAGGCTGTTTTATACACCTCGTTCACAAAAAAGGACGTATTCTTACGGGAAATGGCTGCATGTGTTACTCACTCTTTCAGTACAGGTTGAGCTTTGACGATTCTCCTCTGAGCCTCTTCCCTCTCCGTTCTCTGCCGTTCTTCCATCAGCCTTTGCTGCTCTAGTTCATGTCTCACCAAACTCTCTAGTTGAAAGCCTTCTGGTCTTGTACAGGGCTTCGGTTCAGGTTTCGGTGGCATCTGAACAAGGATTTGTGTTAGACGGGATGAATCAAGAATGGTGCCAGCTGAAAATGTTCAGAGTAAAATTTTCACATACGATCGGATAGTCTGTGGTGTATGGATAAGGATTAGCTCTGTGAACCCTGGCCTTTTCCTCCTCCATCTTCTTTTGCAAGAGCTGTGCTTCTAGCTGCCTCTCTTTCAAATGACCTCTTTCCTGCAACAAGGGATGTATAATTATTCTGTTGCACAAACATGATGAGAAATGCTATGACTCAAAAAAAAAAAAAAAACACATCTCACGAACCTCTGTTTGTAAATTGAAAGGGTTTGGTATGGTGCATCTGGGCACATCTTGCCTGTTGCTGTTCGAAGAACATTCAGAGTGAAGAGACAGCTGCAAAATAGGAAAGCGCTTAATAAGATTTTGACCAAAAAACAATATAGTGGTTATTATACTACCGTATGGCTATCGATAAATACCTTGTCAAATAAGTCAGCAACTGATGGAGGGCCCAAGCGAACATCGGTAGAGAAATGGAACTCCTTGGGAGCTGTGACCTGAGACTTTGGATTAGGAGGCAAACCAATTTCTCCCTTGCTCTCAAGAATCTGCAAGACATGAGGCCCAAAAGTGAAGCTCTAATCAAATTTATGTTTATCTATGACAAGTGCTAGTACCTTTTTGTTTAGTGGTCTGGCCTTGAACTTGGGGGCCTTCTCCAGCTCCTCCAGTTCAAGTTCCTGAGAACTCTTCACACTGTTGAAAGATGATGTTAGAATCTAGCAAAAAAAAAAAAAAAAAAGAATGATGTTTGCTAAAACGACTTTAGTTCATCAATTTTGTGTGGCAAAAGCAAACCTTGGTGGCCGAACTCTCATTGCTGTATGAAGTTGTGGTGGCTTTGGTTCCTTCAATTTCAGTGGCTTATTTTGACTCTGCAAGATTGAAACATTGAACTTTGTAGCTAAAAAATTAATAATAACTAGCATCCTAAGATGTAGCAGCTAGGCAACTAGGAACTTACCCGGACAGTATCTGCACAAGAAACTTCTGAACAGGTGTCTGCATATCGAGTTGCTCTCTCCATTGTTTTAAGATGGAATTCCTGTAGTTGATGCAAAGACATAAATGAATTAATCAATAAAAAGAGTCTTCCATTCATGAATTTGCCACTATGATAGAATACGCACATTGAATTCGGGGACCTGTGGGGCTTTCCTTGGAAGTGGAGGGAACGACGGGGCCTCAGCAATCTTAAGGAAAAATGAAGCAACTAGTCAGCATGCAGTTAAAGTAAGAAAGTCTTCTTTCATGTAAGCAAATTCACACCTTTTTGTTGAATGGCCGTGCCCTGAACTTGGGGATCTTTGCCAACATTTCCTCCTCTAGCTCTGCAGAGCTCTTCACCTTGACTGCTCGTACTCTGTGGGAAGTTTGAAACTCAGGATCCTTCGGTCTAGTTAACATAAGCAGCTTAGGCCTTCCCTGTAATGCAGCATCCTCCTGCATAACGCATAAGCATTTTGGATGTCAAGCCACTTAATTATTTATCAAGATTCAAGACTGTTTTACTGATTCAGTATTCGAGTTGTAATAAATATATGCATGTTGGTAATCCTCATAGGCACGTGAGCGGTGAAATGGAGTTGCAATAATGTAATAATGACAAGCTAATGTACAACTGATATGGGAAATGAATACTTACATGAGAACGAGATCTGCTGTGAGTAATGCTCAGCTTTCTAGTCCCTGATTCAAACTTCTTAACCAATTCAGCAGCTGATACATATGGAAGTGCTTCCTAAAAGAACCACAGGATTCACATCAGTAACACTGCATCTTCAATTTTATCTCTATCCAATCCCCACTAAACTGGAATACTTCCTTAGTAGCAGGAAAGGAATTTTTACCTTCACAGAGCTCATATCCTCACGGGACCTCCTCACCTCATTGCTTCCAGCTAACTGAGCTCTTCCCTTATGAGGCAGCACCTTAGTCTTGACATTCAGTATCTGAGCACAAGAGCAACGAAAAAGAAAAATTACAACACAACAGTGACATGAATCTACAAGTTTGTCTCTATTCTCATTCCCTTACCTGTCTGGCTCTTCCATCATCAAGCTTCTGCCTTTTCACCGCTTGGTTTTCTTGTGAAATTTCAGCACCAGCACTGGCTGCCTTTCCAGTCCCCAAATCACGAGCACCCCTGAAAAGCCAACAACTCAGACAACGGAAACAATCTTAAGATTTTTCAATATGCACAGATGAGCTTGAATCTTACTTGCTCACGCTCCTCTTGGCAGTCGTTGAAGCAGCCATAGGACCTGCTCTGCCCATGTTTGCCTCCGTCTTCGGCGTGCGCCCCCCAGTATTCACTGAAGAACTGTCACATGTCGAAATCGCAGAGGCAACTTTGATAGGAGGGGAAGGAGGACGCGTCTGCATCTTAGGCGTGCTGGCAGCACCACCATCTGCTGCTAAAGTCATGGTAGTGTCGAAGTCAGAACTAAGACACCACAATTTTCCACCCGAAGTAATCAAATAACAGAGTTGAGTTAGCAAATAGCAACTCACGTTTTACAGACTGGTCCGTCGCCGAGAAGAACTCGAAAGATTGGGGCGATTCATCTTTCTCTTGTTGAGTCTGGTCCGTCGCCGAGAAGAACTCGAGAGATTGGGACGGTTCATCTTTCTCTTCTTGAGTCGGAGGTGACCCCGACATTTCATCAGCCGGCGGCGATTCCGACATTGCCTCAGGACACGGAGCACTGACCAAAACATATGGCACACAAACTTGCCTAACTTGCCACCATGATGAACTCAGATGAACTTTAGTAGGGGATGTGTCCGGTGTGCTTACCCATCAATAGCCTCTGCTCCGTGAACGGTGACGCTTCCTGCTACCGCCTCCACGGGCACCTCCTGCACAATTTACAAACGCATAAATCGCCAGACGAGACAAACGAGGCGGAACAGACAAAATCAGGGCGGAACTAGGAATTAGGAACTAGAGCAATCCCCTTCCGTTTGTTTACCTCCGGAGCCGGCTCCTCGGCTTCCGCGAAATCGCAGAGGACCGCGACCTTGGCCTCCGCCCTCGTTTCCTTGATCCTGTGGTTGAACGCTGGAATCGGGAATATGGGGAAAAAAATAAGGAAAAATTCAGCGAGGGAAATAAGGGCTGAAGCGGAGGCGGAACTGGGAGGGAAGGAGGGAGGGCGATCGACGAGGAAGAAGGCCTCGGCGGCGCGAGGGTACGTACGCGAGGGGGCGTGGCTGCGGGCAGCCTCGAACCAGCTCTCGGCGGCGCGTACGTCATCCTCCGTCTCCTCGGTGATGAAGTCGAAGAACCTGGGCGCGGAGAACTCGTACGCCTCGTCGATCCCCGCCGCCGCCGCCACCGTCCCCGTGTCCAGCGCCATGGATGGACGTGGAATCCTACGCCTAGGGCTTGGGGGATCAGACGCCTAGGGCTCTCTCTCTCTCTCTCTCTCTCTCTCTCTCTAACTATGCGGCGGCCTCCTGAAGCGGTAAGGAGTGAATGAAGCAGAAGAAGAAGGAAACGTCGGCGGGGGATGATGGATCAGGTGGAGCCGATCGGGAGAAGAACGTTGGGGGTGGGCATAGGGGGTAGGGGGGCTCCAACGGTCGGGAGGTTTGAACACTGTGCCAGGCCAGGCTTCATAGAGGAGTTGCCCTGGTGGGTGGGTGTGGGCCGTGGGCTCACGCCCGGACGCGCCCGCGCTCGCTGCGCGCAACGGCTATTTCCCGGGCGAGGCTGTGGGTGGGCCCCGGGGGGGTTAACGGTACTGGTACATAGATTTGCTGGCAGATCACGGAGAGGTCTAGGATGTGTCAAAAGACGTCAACTCGTTAAGCCACCGTCCAGCCAGCCGCGCGTCTGACAACACATTGCCGCTCTTGATGCCTTGCCAGCCTCCAAGTTAGCACAGAATGTCCACGGCCGATCAATGGATCAACTATCATGGAACTTTCGACCAATCCAGGAACCACATACCAACAACAACAAAAAATATCTAATACCGATTAATCTAGGATGCCCTGTTTCCCAAAATCAGTCAAATTGTTTATTGACAAAATTAACTGTCAAATGTCTAATTTAGAATTCGTATGAGAGAATTGTGCCTCAGAGACCTACAACCGTGAAAATTGGCCATTACAATTTTGTTAGCTTAAAACTAGTTCAAAAAAAAATCTTAGATTTTGAAAGAGTTGTAGCCCCTCTCATGGATAAGTCCACCCCACGCCGATTGAAGGAAATCTAACTTTTTATCTTATTCTATCTTACTTTTTCAACATTTCTCTCGTCTCCATGGCACGATAGGATGCCTTAGCTGGCCTAACTAGGATGCGGCACATCATCGTCTGCTTGTGTCGATGAGACTCATTTCGAGCAAGCGTCGGTAGGTTTTCAGGACGAATTTGCTAAGGCCTCGTTTCGTTGCTTTCAGTAAAATTTATCGTCCATCATATTGAATGTTTAAAATATTTAAACATATGCATAAAGTACTAAATATAGACTATTTACAAAACTAAAAACACAGCTAGACAGTAATTTGTGAGACAAATCTTTTAAACCTAATTAGTCCATGATTGAACACTAATTATCAAATAAGACGAAATACTACAATACTCCCTCTATCCCAAATTGTAAGTCATTCCAAGAATTTTGGAGAGTCAAAGCATTTTTACGTTTGACCAAAATTATAGTGAGAAATACTAAGATTTATAACGTAAAGTGAGTATACTATAAAAATATAATTAAGGAAGAATCTAATGATACTTAATTGGTATCATAATAATAATTATTTTATTATATAAATTTGATCAAACTTAAAAAAGTTTGACTTTCCAAAATTCTTAAAATGACTTACAATTTAGGATGGAGGAAGTACCTATTAAACTTTAACACTCCCATCCAAACATCTCAAAAACAATGCCGTTTTGAGATTCCAGCCGTGTTTTCCCTTGCTTCGCTGCAAATTGATCCTTGAGCAGTCACCAGCCAGAGCTATCCTGATGCGGTACAAACCCAAACGTGCTAGTACTTTAGGTGTGAGATCAAATTTACTTTAGAAGTGAGCTCCATATCGTTCAAGCTTCACCAAGAGTTGCGTGCACAATTGCCGTGATGTTCCCCAGATTATGTTTTGCACGGATAGAATGTTCTTACCTGTCCTTTAAAGCTTTGAAGTACAAAGAAACATAATATAACTGAACTCTGGTGAAACAATTCACCAAGCTTCAAGTATTGTCAACTGGTAAATTTTGGATATGTCTACAATGTTCATGAGATGTCATACATGTATGGTGGTGGCAGTTACACCGGAAAAGGGGCAGGAAATATGTTATTCACCATGAACACAACAAATGAAATAACAGGTGGTTGGGACCATCTGGCAGAAGTAAAGTTCTAAAGATTGCGTTATGTACACTAAAAAAATATTAATTATACACCGAATCAAACATGAAATCTCTTTTCTGAGTCACAGGGATCAAACAGAGTTAAGATCTTGTGAAACTTGGTTTTGCCACCTGCAATGATGGCAGAAACTTGTTACTTGTCATGGGCATTACTAGGCAAGCTGAAAGATATGTAACTGTGCACCAACCTTGTGAGAAGGAACCTTGCCAGCGGGCTTACGGTAGGAGCAGCCAATGGTGGCATATTAGCTAATTTCTTGTCGCCTGCTTTTTCAGAGGGGGATTCAGGTTTCTTAGTGAAAATTGACATTGCCGTCTCCTGAAGACCTTGCAATGAGGAATCCTTTGAGCTGCAGAGAAGGTATTGTGAGTCAATTAAGAGGTGAGATAACTGCACGTGAGAGCATAGTGATGGTCGCACCTCCCTAGCCGGTGTAGCAATCTGCCAACCAGTACTTCGCATGATCCAGGTATTTCGTGTTCTAGATCCATCAAGGAATCAAGGAAAGCATGAACAGCAGGCCGATCAAACTTGTCACCAGTAGCCTACAGCATGAAAGCAATAATGTCCAAAAGTTAGAAGACATGTCCAGAGGGATGCAAAGAAAGCAACACTAAAGCACTCTCATGGTATATTGGTATCTCAAAATATTAATACAATTTCTTAGAGAGGGCAAATATGAAGGGGTCAAATTAAAATAAACATGAACAATTTGTATGATTCAATAAAAACAGGGGAAAAAATCCAAAAGCCATGTTATTTTACCTCTTTCAGGGAAGGGAGTAGCAATGATGAGACTGCAGGTGGAGCTACAGAACTAGAAGCACGAGAAGCTGACTGCCCATCAGGTAATTGCCGTAATTTACGACCTTTCTGCGTGTCTACATCCTCACTAGGATAAAGAACACACTTTGGTTAAAGAAAACTTTAATAATAACGGCACAATGTTTCTACCAATGAAATTAAACACAGGTAAAGGTAAGCTTGAAATACCTTTGAACCTCTTGACTATTTACTCCAGAAGTTCTATGCTCATGTGATCCCTTTTCATGCCTGCTGATAATAGGTCTTTCTCGAGCATTTCCCTTTCTTAACCCAGCCTGCAAAGCAGCCTTTGCCTGCATTTACCACCATGTACATTATAACTATGCATTGACTAATAACCACAAACAAAATTGCCAACAAAATTGTTAATGTGCATCACCTCTGCAAGGTTAATGGCACTATCCTCAAGAGAAGTATTTGCTGCCTTTTCTTGCATCCCCAGCCTTGACCTTGAAGATCGTGGAGTTTCTGGGTCTTCATTTTGGGTCCGAACAACTGTCCCACTATTAGACATATCTTCATATGAGGAAAATCTGCTGGGAGGCTAACAAGTAAGATGTGTCAGCTGCTGCTGCTCACTTCTATCCTTGTCCTGTCTTACATAGACAGGATGTTAATCTTAAGAAATAGAAAAACTGATGTTTGTAAGTTACCTTGGTACTGTGGTTGCTAGCTGTTGAGTACAACTGAGATGCTCTTGGTGAGCGTAACACAACAGTTCCTGACCCGCTTACAGACTGATCATTCTGGCAAAGAATTATAGTTAGTGAAATCATCACAATTTAACCAAGTTGCATGCCAAAGGCCAAAATATTACATCATCAGTAGAACTTTCTACTCTCCCACGTTCGCTCTGCGTATCTCTCTGAGAGAGAGAATCTTCAGATCCAGTCCATGATGACTTCCTCTGATTTTCTCGATCAGTTGTACGTATTGGTGCTTTTGGACTTTGAGGCATATCAGATCTACCATCCTTGGTGGAGGCAATTTGAGGAGGCCTTGAAACAACTCGGACAGTTCCCGTGCCCTCTGATCTATCAGGAAAGTCCCTGACTGTAGCTTTCCTAACTGTTCCTTGACTACAGTAGGAAAAAAAGAATCAGGTAGTGAAGACAGAGTGACAGACCAAAGTTTGCTTAATGTTGACTTAATATACCTCAAAGACGGAGCTGTATCTTTTGTCCTATTGACCTTGATAGTGCCTGTACCAAAATCCTCTTCTTCATCATGTGTTTGCCCATTTTGTGTGTCATCCATGCTTTTTCCTGCAAATCTTGGCCGCTCTCTACCAATAACAGTAATAGAAAGCACACAGAGTGAATGAGATAAACATTCAAGTGCATCCATTTACTCAATTTTCACTGAGAAGAAAGAATAACCCAAACCTTATTCGCTCCAAAAGCTTTGGAGTCTTTCGGGCATTTTTTATGAAACGATGCTTAAGAAGCTCCTTGGCACTAGGCCTCTGTGAGAAAGTGAAAGAGAGCATTAAGCATAAGTAAGGCAGAACAACAAACTTCAATGTCATTCAAGCTTACATATAAAAATTCTGTTTTAGAACATATATGTGAAGGCCATAATCAGGCCTAATTAAGCTAGGTAGTTGGGCAGGTGTTGTGGTTTAGGTCGTTTGGCAGTGATCCAAGATCTAGTTTAGCTAGAAGGTTTGCACACAATGGGCTTTTTACCCAGTTGCCAGTTTTCCTTAACTGAGTGATCTTAATATGAGTAATTTCTAATTGAAATGGCAGTGCTCCTGCCTTGAGTTCCAAAAATAATAATAGTAACAATAATTTTACCTCCGCTGGATTCTTCTTTAAACATAGTGACACAAACTCTTTCATTGGTTTCGAGAAATGTTCATCAAGCTGCATATTAATACAAACCATTTATCTTCTTGCATAGAAATGCATACTGGTACTTTTGGTAAGTTACTGAAAATTAATCAAATTACCTGCGGAGGGTTCTCACGAGGTATCATGAAAAGAACTCTCATGGGATGAATATCTGCCAAAGGGGGTTCACCTTTAGCCATTTCAATAGCAGTGATACCTAAAGACCAGATATCTGCCTGCATTGAAACACAGTCTTGTCTATAAAGCTCAATACTAATAAATTTGTTTAGCAAATGCACAAGTACCTTCTCATTGTACCCTTCAGAATTTTGAATAACCTCAGGTGCCATCCAAAAGGGAGTTCCAACAAATGTCTGAACAGTTTAAAATCATTAGCAGCAGACCAGCAGTACTAAGGCTCACTCTTTAATCAATGTAAATTATCAAAGAGAATATTTTGCCATAAAATTCAAACAAATGAGTGCATACTTGTCCTGAATCTAAGTATTAAAATGGTAAAATATCAACATAACAAATAAGGCCTCCCATATAGAGCAATCAACTGATACAAACAAGTTCATGCTTACAAATAAAACTTTGAACCATCCACTACTTTCCTCCCTTCCCTGCACTCCTTACATTAAAAAAAACAACTCAACATGATGCCCAAGCATAATCAAGGCTTCAAATCTGCTAAACCGATTCCCCACTACACAGACCAAGCATGAATGCATATTTCCTAGTGTGGCACTCTACCGCTAACCAGACAGCAGCATGACTCATGGCAGCATTCTCACAGAGTCACACTAATGCTCCGAAACAGTAAACAGATTATTTCAGATATATGATACAGAACAAAGAGCTATGTACCATGAACCACATACACCCTTCAAGCCACATGCGACCATGAAATGATGAAGTAGTAAACGCCAGTGTTAGCAGCAATCATAAACAGTTCAAACCACATTTGGGCATTTTGCTCCATGATAAGGCACTTTAAGAAAAATCAACAATGATTCAACCACCATGTAGATGGATGTAACATTTCAACAGTACTTATGTCAAGGGCGCCGGGGGAAAGGGTAGCAGGACCCCGGCTACGTAGTTCATAGCCACGATCCATGGTTGGGGCGAGGTATTACCCCTCAGTACCCAGTTGATTTAGAGGAAGAACAAGAGAGGTTAGGGATAATACTTTGCTTGATTTTCATGAAGGGCCATTCGGCTTACATATAGGCAGTGGACTGCCAATCACTCCTCAAGACTTTCCTAATAATTATTCCTCTGATTTCTCTCAATCACTCACTAATGAGTTACTAAATTTAGCACCAGCTAATGGTGCGCCCTTAACAGCAGCTAATTAGCCACTTTTCTGGCCAGCTGCACTTGCCTTCTTAGCCCTACGGCTGAATTGCCCCACATGACAACTTAGAAGAGGAAAACAATACGTAAGGGACTCATATACAATATACCAAGTCATATTAAGGAAATAGAGTGCTTTTTTTTGGGTGGAGCCAGGCTACTGGGGTCAGCTCCACTTGTTCATACTTGCAAACAGTAAATTTATATAGGATTTACTAAATGCTATAGGAGCACCTGACCACAATAAGAACACATAGCTCCACAGCTGATTAGTTGGTTGGTTCATAGCAAATGGCACGTTAATTTCCTGAAAACAGTACTTTGCCCTACTTGGCTGTGTACCTCTTAGAAGGCTGCACCCATTACCAAGCACCATTTTATCCAATTTGTCACCAATTTTAAATTTCTCAATAGAAGCCATCTGCAATTAAATATACAGCCAGCCAACATGCTTCCAAGGATAAACTAATAATTATACCAGAAGTCCATTGAATATATGAAGAAGGTATATCTAATTTACGTATATGAAAAGCAATTGGCAACCATGGCCAATTGTAATAGTGTAGATTTTTACTAAATCTAAAATAGCTGTGAAAACAAAGATGCATTTTTAACCATAGATATTAGAGTTATATAAAAAATAAAAATGTATTTTTCAAATCTACATATCCATTTTCACTGGTTACTCTTAGTTTTACAATGGAAGTCATAATGTTTAAACAATGCTTGACAAGAACATGCCCCATTTGAACATGCTCCATTTTACTCTTAGTTATATACAAAATAATGTTTAATCAATGTTTACTAGCACAGCACATATATGGCAAACACAACCATCAAGTTTTGTTTTTAACAGAGACAAGACTGACAGTTTAGTTGTTGTGTGAAAACGACAGCTAAGCAGTTTATCTAGAATAAATAACATTGATTTACTCCAAGGATTTAACAGTAGATGTGTAGTTGAGGGCTTAATAGGTTCCCAATGCATGTTCAGAAAGCCAGAAACACTAAGCAACCTGACATAACAGAAGAATGGTTAAGGTTGTACCTTTCTCCTAGACATTGTTTTAGTCAGCTGTGCAGAAACACCAAAGTCCGCAACCTATGAAATACACATAGTAACAGCAGAATACATATTATGAACTAGAAATTGACAATAGATGTACCACAATGGAAAGCATTCCTAAATGCGGAATCTTCCGCAGTCATAAAAGTTATACCTTCACATCTCCACTTTCAGTGAGGAGAATATTTGCCGCTGCAAAATATGAAACAATGATTTCACTTCAATATTTATCATACTTGGCATTACAACTTTCAAGACAAGAAATAATCAAATAAATGACACTAATGACAACATATCCCGATAATTATTCCTTGCACGACAATAGGATTATCTGTATTTGTGAAATCCTCCACATAACTGTATGTGGAAGAGCATTACCAACTGTCCATCACCAAAGTACCAAATAATTTGTGAATAGGGTGCTTTGGTGAGGGTTGCTCTCTCTTCACGTCCACCAGCACCTATAAGATTTCAAATCTATCCAGGCTCATGCTACTAACAACAGAAAAAACAATTCTTCACCCACCCTTCAGCATATTCAGTATTAGCCCAACCAAGTATAATTGAATAACAAATAAGATCCAAATTTTATACAACCAAGGAATTCAAAGGGAGCAGTTAATAAAAGGTCAAGAAATTTTATTGTATTGTATCATAAAGTAATCATCAACTAACTTGATAGAAAGTATCAGATATGATCTCATCCCAAGGTGGGATGGTAGCAGCTAGTGAATTAGGGTAGTTCATGTTGAAATATAAGTGAATTGCCCACCTCTTCCCATCAGCTTAAGCTTTTGGGTTGAAATGGTCGGTGCATGCAACTCAATATGGTATCAGAGCCAAAGGTCTTGAGTTCAAATCCTGGTTAGCGCAATTAAATAAAATAATTGTTGCTCGCTCCTATTCCACGTCTGAGCCTCTGAGGCCTGAGGGAGCCTCCACGTGAGGGGGATTGTTGAAATATAAGTGAATTGCCCACCTCTTCCCACCAGCTTAAGCTTTTGGGTTGAACTGGTCGGTGCATGCAACTCAATAGATCAATGCATTGGATAGGTTTCCTGAATAGTATTTGCAATGCAAGAGTAATACCAATCAACCACTAACTGTTGGCATGAACTAATTGCAAGAACTGGAATTGAACTGCCAGAGGGCAGCTTGGCCAGAGGCCGCTTGGATTGTATTGAACTTGCAAAAGCAAAACAGAACTCACGTGATACAAGGGAGAGGGGCTGCTGCATATATAGCCTAGAGAGCAGACAGCATCCCAACATGTTCCTGACAGATTCTAACTACCTAAAGCAAAACTGTCTAACAGCAACTTGGTTCACAAGGCACCATATTCAACTTGGCTGCCAAGGAACCTGTTAGGTAAAGTAAAACACAATTACAGCAAGGTAAATGGTAACTAGGCTAACACTAGGCTAACCTGTCACTAACAACCTACTTTTTTCATAGAAACATGTTCCACAAGAAAGACTGTGTGTGCTATAGTTATACTGCTTACAGAATAGAGGAGTGCCACCCTTATCAAGAAGCCTCCTGTCAGTTTTAGATTCCTCTTATTAGAAAGCCAAACAGGAGAGAATAGGCACACACTTATATAAACCACTTAACGATTATGAGTCTATTATTGAAGGTACAATACACCACTTGTCTCTGCAGTTACTACTCAAGTGAAAGACTTGAGTTTCTCCAATTAGCTAACCATCAAGGATTACCAAGACCAACTGGAAAGATCCATTAAGACATATGTAATACATTTTGCAACAATGGGATTGCATTCTGTTCGTGATAAGGAAAGTCAAGCTGGAAAAATTATCCATTACTATTACCACCTAAAGTAAGTAAAGTTTATTGGAAGAATTATTCCAATTTACATCCTCATAAGAAAGATTGATGAGGTTTGGATAGTTCGATTACTATTGGGTCAATAATTGTTCCAAATAGTTGTGGGCATTCACAAGAAACATCTGAATAAGAAAGGGAAATGGGCAGAAGTAAAACCTTTAATATCGCGGTGAATTTTTCCTTCAGAGTGTAGATATTCAATTGCATGTAACAAGTCCCTCAGAATGCATGAAATAGACATTTCATCCAGAGGAGGGCCAGCTTGAAGCTGCACATGGAAATGATGGAGCAACATCAATTATCAACAAGTAGTTTATAATGGTGCTTGACATTTGACAAATGACAATGGAATGGGGCACAACTCCACTGTTCGCAGCATTGTATTAAACACTATGTGGATAAAGTGAGAAAGGATATACAAAACATACAAGGTCAGCTACAGAACCACCAGCCATGTATTCCATTACTATCCACAATTTAGTCTGGTGAAGGTAAGAGCCGTAATAGTCAGTAATATATGGGCACCGGCATTGTGACAAAACAGATATCTCCTGCAACAGGAAATAAAGCCTTTTAGGAACTTGACATATCAACCAGGTAAGTTGATCTATGACAGCCTAGCATACAATATAGAGCACAAGGTGAAAGCACAACCTTTTGGATGTCTTCAATGTCATCCTCACTGCAACGGAATCAGTTGAAAAGAAATTAACAACTTGATTAAATTCTTGGTGGAAGAAATTCAGAAAAAAAACAGAATGTAGAATGAGAAGGTGTTCCAATTAAATTAGTGACTGTGCAAAACAAAAAACTAATAACTAATATGTTCAGAATAAGAAGTTATGGTAAAATTCATGTTAGAGACTCACGCTTCTTCCAGATCAATGACTTTTATAGCAACCTCTTTATTCAATTCCTTGTCAAACCTACAAAAAAATAACACAGGGTATTGAGTAAGCATTGAGATTCAGCATAAAACATGAGGCAACAGAAATAATAGAAGTACAACTCATGGGAAAATTTTAAGTGAAGCAAATGCCTACTGGCGAGGGAAATAAAGAAATAAGGCAAATATAATGTCATCCTCCATGCAAACAGCAGACAGCACACAACTTCTATGCGTGCTATATGTTAAGTAGCAATACAGGTATTTTGGGAAATGATACAAGTACATAGCACTATAGCAGAACTTTTCATTTCACATGCTGATTGTTTTCTAGTCCAAAGGGAAGACTCTTTTACAGATAAATAGCATATGGAAGTTGTCTGGGTTGTGAATTACAAACAAATTTTGAACCAATATGATTTTTTAGAACACGCAAAGCTCATGATCCTTTAAGTTTCGAGAAAAAGCATCCAGTAATAGCCTACCCTCACTTAAGTGCCTCACATCATAAAGTGCTTATCTTCTACATGAACAAAATAATTAGAGCTTCAGTATTGTTGGCAGACATGTTCCTCACAAGAACAGCATTTCACAATAGATCAGAGACAGACCATCAGTATATAGAATACAAATCGGGTATCTTGTGAACAATGTTTAAAGGTTAATCATGTAGCCTCCTAGACATCACCTAGGTGGTAGCTGACACGATCCTGCCTAGCACCAAAGTTGCTGCATAGTCCACCTCCTAATGGTGCCACCTGCTTGTCACTTTTTAAAGCAAAGAGACATCCAATAGTAGTATCACCCAGTAACAAAAATAAATTTGCATAGATGCAGTGCAGATTCATCTTGGTTAGCCACTGTCTCAACCTGATTACACTGCTTGTTCCCCCAAATCCCACACTGAGCAAACAAACTGCATCATTTTCCCCCAGATCGATGAAACCATCAATGGCACGGAACTAACTCGAACAAGCAGATGGATAACATCACAGATGCTACCGAGCTGGCCGCTCGATCAGCTAATTACCAATACTCGACGCACGAATTACCCGCTGGACCCAGCCCCACCTTCAGCCCCTACGCCCAAATCCGCAATGCCGCTCGACCCGAAGCTAAACTAACGGCTCAATCAAGCGTGGCCGCCGCCTGCCTTGCATGAGCTCAAAATCGGCGCGAGGCAATAAGAGGTAAGGGAAATTTGGGGACTGCCCAACAGGTGTGGGGCAGTGGGGCACCATCCGTACCCTTTGTAGACGTCGCCGAAGTTGCCGCGGCCGATGAGGTCGCGGCTGCTGAACCGCGCCTCGATGGCGGCCGCCATCGATGCTGAATCCGACATCCTTCGTCACCCCCGAGATCCGACCGCGGCGACCGCCGCGCTAGGATTTCGGAGGTCAGAGATCGTTGCTGGGTTCGCTCGCCGTCTTCCTCCCGGCTCTAGGGTTTGGATTCGCGGCGGCGTTCGTCTCGCGCTACACACTGCTCCCGGTTCCGCTCATTTCGAGAGGTCGCGAGATTTGTCGTTGGTACCTGGTTTGTGTCTGTTCGTCCGGGAGGTGGAGATGGTGGGGCCGCGTAGGAGGGGCTGGAGGTGGGGTAGGGAGGTCAGGAGCACATTCGCAGCAAAAAAAAAAAGGTCAGCAGCACAAGATATCCTGTCGTGTGACTGTGAGGCCTGCTGTGGACATCTTGCTTAATGAGAAGTCAAATTGCAAATTTAACCAAATTTTTATTAAAATATGTTAATATATTACTCTCTTCATTTTAAATTATAAGACATTTCGAGAATTTAGAAAGTCAAATCATCTTAAATTTGACCAAAGTTATAAAAAGAATATAAAAATTTATGACATTAAATAGGTATACTACGAAAATATAATTAATGAAGAATCTAATAATATATAGTTGGTATAATAAATGTTATTATTTTATCATATAATTTAGCCAAACTTGATATGCTTTAACTCTCCAGAATTCTTAGAATGTCTTATAATTTAGGATAGAGAGAGTACTTAATTAATATTTATGATGGATAATAAGTATCATTAGATTAAGTATAGTGTATACTTTTATAATAGAAACTTATTTAGAGATATAAATGTTGATACTATTTTTATATTTAGTTAATTTTGAAAAAAAAATGACTTCTCGAGAAACAAGACATGGATTTATTTTTGCAATGAAGTAAGGACTCCACGACTCAAGGGGTGTTTAGTTCTCCTTTCATCTAAAAAATTATGAGTTTTGGTCTATCATTTTGCATAATAATACAATACATAGTGTATTTTTTAGCAAAAAGGTAGTTATTCTTTATTTTAGATTTTGGCCTCAAGAGGCCATAATGGGGACAATAAATTTTGTATTTTTGATGAAACTAAACATAACTTAAAAATTTTGGCATTTTATAATTTATCATTCCAAAGTAGTTAGCTTGGCATTTTGTATTTTGTATTTTATGGAAAATTAAACAGGCCCTCAATCAAAAATGATTTTTAGCCTTTTAAAAGAAAAGTTTTTAGAACTTTGCATGGCCAATGGCAACCGCCACTTACCAATCAGTGGCAGTCCTATGATAAAATCAAAAGTCCCTCTTTTTCTCTCCATCTATTTTGATATCTAGGCACTATAAGGTTTCATTTGGCACTGCTCAGCTTTGCTAGAAAACAACTTAATGAGTAAGTTTCTAGGTAAAATTGAGCTACTTTAGAAAAACTATTTATCAAAACAGGTTCATGCATGAATGAGAGAGATGAGGAAGAGAGTGTTTGACAAAAAAAAATCATATAGCTCATGAAACTATTGTGAACTGTGTCAAATCGGCCCTCAAGTAATGTGCTTCTAGTCTTAGACAGAACGAAGTTACATAACCGTACTGCCTTCGATCCGTATGCTAAATTCATAATAAACTTTTTCGCAAATTACATATCATAAAATCTTGCAAAACAATCTACGCTAGGTTGGTACCCTGCATCTTAACTTCTTAAGTGCCATCTCTACTGAAAAATTGGAGTCTAGAAGCACATAAGCACATTGTGTACAAACAGAACATATGGTATGCAAAATCCAATCCTGAAAAAGTTGTTGTGCCTCTCGGCAAAGGAACTTCTTTCATTGCTAGGGCTCGTACAATCTTAACTACCTAGCATATGATCTTCGATGATATAATTCTACACCAGAATCACTGATCAGATAGGTAATATTAGCATGTCTATTTCCGCTTGTCTCGCGATGGTAGCGAAAAGAAATAAGAATCCCGCCAAACACCCTAGATTCTGATTTTGTCAACCATCCATAAGGAGAGAAAATTAGAAATGAACTACATCATTGATTTCACGTATCGCGCCCTTGGAGCCACAGTTGGGATATATCGCTGTTCTAAACAGGCTTAGCACCTTCTTGTCACGAAAATTATTCTGGAAGAGGACTCTGCATCGTAAAACTAGACGTCGAGCACGTATCTGCACTTTTCTTTCTAGATCCAGACGTTTCTCGAGACGATAAACCATAGGAGCCAAATGACCCTCCATCCGAAGACATCCACACAGCCACACAAAATATAGTAAATACACCAAAGATAAAGTCAATAAAGCTTATCTTTGTCAAATTTGTAGGAATCCGATGCTCGCAAATGAGTTACATCAACGAGCTTCGAAAACAAGAGTACTGCCAATTTAAATAGTCAAAGTACAACGAGTACAACGAGAAAGTAAACGCCAGCTGTTTATATAGGCCCCTCATGGTAAAGCCTAGGAGAACGTCATAGCACATGCATAAAAAAATCATCGTCATAATCCCAAAATAAAAACATAGACAACTCAACTACAATTGACTGTATTCCCTCCCTTTCGCATACAACGGGGAATGACATTTCAAGTTACAAATATTTTGACATATGATTTCACGGGCTCACTTTAAAAAAACAAAAACGAGTCATCCACAAAGAGGCTACTATTGGGATTTCATAGCCCAAGTGGGGCCCCTTGTTCACATTTCCTAACCCCGCGCTTCACAAGTTTAGAAGGTGATGTTTCGTAGCCAATGTGGGAATCATCCATGACATCATTCGAAAAGGAACTCTGAAAATGGCATCAATTTGGACTGACAAATTTACATTTGCAAAAGTCCTAAAAAATGTTGCAAAGGTATATTTAGAGGAGGACAAGCACAAATAACCGCCTAGGAGTAAGGTAGTTTTACAGAAGATGTATTTGGAAGAGCCAAAGAACCGCCTAGGAGTAAAGCTAAGGCCAATCTCAATGCATAGTTTAATGACACAGATACTAAAACTATAAACTAGGTAACCGAGCCACATGAGTTTCATGGGGATGAAACTCCTCGCTTATCTGATGAAACTTCTTCATTTAATGACCCTGCCAAGTCAGCAATTTTGTTTATATAGCACTCTATTTAATGTGCATGACACTTCCAGAAAACATGCATTGAAACTGGCCTAAATGATCATGCAAGCACAAGTTTTCGGGAAAGATGAAGCCTCAGCCTGAGGCTTTAAAAAATTTGAGACGTTCAACGAGAGGCAAAAAGAGGAGATCGACAAACAACTAAGAAGTAAAACTCGATTTGGATTTCTGTCATAAGATTGAGTGAAAGGACTAAAGGTCTCTTATAACGTGGGAGATATGCTCGGACGATGTAGGAGGGGCAATCTGGTCTTGAAGATATAATTTTGGTACTACAGATAGCGTTCTCATGTAACAAGAAAGGGAGAATGACCGTAACAATTCTTTACATAGTTACAATACAACATTGCAAAATTTGAACGTAGAAATGTAGTGTCTTCTATTGCCTACAAATAAAATAATCCAATGAATGGCGATCTTTTATTTTCCATACAAAGCTACTACTACTTATTTTCAAATTATAGCACACTTTAGTTTTTTTCTAAGTTAAACTTTCCTAACTTTTATCTAGTTTATAGAAATACTCTCTGACATTTACAAATCAAATTAGTCTTATTAAATTACCCACTGACAATTAGTTTTATTGAATTCAAACTTGAAGAAATATGTCTTGATAGTTGATACTAAACTTGAAGAGTTTATAATTTTTTTTTGAAAAAACTGTCAAAACTAGAAAAGTTGTGGGCATGTTTTGTTCCCCCAGTTATGCCAAAGATTTGGCACCAAATATTTTGTAGAAAAAGTTTTGAAATTCAAAATTTTGGATGAGGTGTTTAGATGCACAAAAATTTTTGGCATTTTGTAGCACCATATCAAAAGAAGAAGAGATGCAGCTCGCGCCTGCCCCTAAGACAATTTTGCAGCCTCAAGAGTCTCAAATGTCAAAACTTTACAGTTTTTGCATTTTTTCGACAATGGTGTTTAGATCTAATTCGCAAAAAGTTAGACTAAAACATTAAAACTTTTGGTAAAATGGAGAAACTAAATAGATCCTAAGATAAAGTTAAACTAAACAATGGAGGGCGGAGAACACAAGAGCGTTTGCTATTGCTAGGAGTATTTATTGTTTCAGCTACGAGTATTAATTGTTTCATGAAAAATCTACAAAAAAATATTATACACTAGACTTTAGGGAAAGAAAATCTTATATACCCTAGACTTTCGGTAGAGGGGCGTTGAGTCATATGGAGGTAGTCGTTAAAAAAGGGGAAGAGAAACGCTGCAGTGTTTCTCCTCAAGCGCACAAAACTGAACTGAACCAGCAGAAAAACACTGCTTTACACAGAAAAAACCACAAACGCCGTTCAGCTACAAGCACGCAGGCTCAGCAGTCGAGCATGAACATGCTTGCGAAAAACAGGGGCGCTTGAGTTTAG
>Ga0182004_10000793_pt1 | contig 20993 bp, 16 predicted proteins | sample Sormic07211540_1_FD_120479 | JGI IMG/M metagenome (GOLD analysis project Ga0182004, IMG submission 120479) | Endophyte microbial communities from Sorghum bicolor roots, Mead, Nebraska, USA - 072115-40_1 MetaG | ecosystem: Host-associated > Plants > Roots > Unclassified | place: USA: Nebraska...
CTCTCATGGGCAGGGTTCACGGTGACGGCCGGCAGCCGCCGCCATGCAGCATCCACCATGCACACCACCGGCCACCCGCACCAGGCGGCCAGGCCCCGATGGACGGATGGATGGCAGCGCGCGCGCGAACCCTAAAGCCGCCTCCGATCGGATCAGTCCAGCCTGCCCCCCTGCCACGCCTGGGGCTGGTGCGCGCGCGGGCCCACCTCCCCGCTATAAAGCGGAGCCGCCGGTACGCGCTCCTCCTCGACCCACCGCCAGTCACTCGCCCAGATTAGCGGCCAAAAACACCCCAGGTTTTCGCGTCTTTGCGAGCTCACCGCGTTCGCCAGGCGGGGCGGGGCGGGGCGGGCATGGCTGCCGCGCCGGTCCGGCGGGGGCGGGGGCGCGCGCGCGCGGTGACAGAAGAGAGTGAGCACACGGCCGGGCGTGACGGCACCGGTCAAGGATGTGCCGTCGCGGCCGCGTGCTCACTGCTCTTTCTGTCATCCGCTGGCGGCCCCCTCTCTCACACGCCACACGGCAGGAAGCGGCTCTCGCTCACCGCCGGCCGGCCGGCGCCGCCCCCCTGTGGGCTGTGGCTAGCCCTTTAGCCCTCCCGTGCTGCGCCTCCCACCCATGACCTTGACGTACTGCCTTTGCCCAGGTTCTTTAATTTAGGTCGTCTCATCTTGTTTCAAAAGGGAATAATTTCGATCTCATCTTTTGGATTTCTTCGATTTATCGGCGGTCGTTCTACGCCTACATTCATGGCACTGTTTGAATTGATGATTGATGGAACCTGGGTAGTTTTTCTTCTTGCTGCTTCTGCTGCTGTACTTTTTTTTTCCCTCGTTGTTTCTTCCTCGGCCTCGTACGCCGCCCCTCCGTTCATCTTTTCCGAGGAGCCCTATACGGCTACTATACCATTAGGGGAAGTACCACCACATTTTTTTTTACTCCCTTCCCGGGACGGATTTGTTTACTGTGCCATTGATTGATGAATCTTTGGAACCTGGAATATGGCAGCGGCATCGTCAGGAATCTACCGGCCGCATGGATCCGTAGTTCCTTCCATGGCGTCTTTGACCAGATCTAGTATTTACCACTCGGTGGTTCTTGCTCTCCTGTACTACTGTTTCTTTCTTGGCTTCTTCTCTCCCTTTCAGGGTTACTGTTAAGCTTGAGAGCCGATCCGCAAGCAACTCCGTGTGTGTCAGTGATAAGATGAGCTCAACAAGGCAGAGAACACAGAACGGAGGAGGAGGCGAGGAAGACAAGGAAAATGCATGGAATTGTGATGCCAAGGAAAGGCACACGTACGGTCGGCAGATCTGTCGTCGTCGCTGCCGCCGTTTCATCCGCACCTATCATCAGTATCTCGATCGATCGGTCAGTTATCTTCTTCTACTGCCGTCCAGCCTCCTTTCTGTTCTTGAATAGTCATGTCGCTGGTTGGTAATGAAAGTAGGAGTAATGGTGCAATGCATCGTCTGTCCCTTAATGGCTCCGGATATGCAGATACTGTTGAGATAGATAGCCTCTGTTCCGATCCAATCATGGTGCTCGTACTCGTCACAATCACAATTCATTCCTGGCCGCACACGCCATTTTGATTTGACTTTCTGCTGTCGGTCTAATAAATAATTAACAGACTGACTATATGCATTCCTGAATTTCTTTTCTTTTTTGTGCAAATTAAGTTGATATGTATATATGTTGGTGTTTCATGTTCATTAAAAGAGATTATATATATTGAATAATAATAATAGTAGTAAAACAAAAGTTCCGAGATTTTAGCTGAGCTATTTGAGGTTTTATGATTTCTGTTATATACTTGCTACTATGATTAGTTGGGATATATATAAAATTTAACAGAATATCCTAGCCTCACCGTTTCTAATTGAAGCTTCATTTTTTTTGCTGTAAATAATAGCATTGAAGGTTCAATATAATGCACAAGCATTAAACTTCGTCCAGGATAACAAAGCAGGGACGCTGGTGAAAGTTGTAGGTGTTGGTTAGTTAAGAAATAAACATTTTTTTGGTATATGTAGGCAAGCTTTGCATTGGGGTTTCTAAATTTGAACCTACACGAACTTCTCACCAGCATGAATGTTGTTTTTTCACACACAAAATGACAAGTTTAATTTGCGTATGTTCTTGGTTGAAAAGGCATGGCATCGGTGCAAGTGAGTGCCCATGTGTTTTCTATAAAAAAGAAGGGCCAAGCTAGTTGCTGCTATTCTTTTTACTGGACAACCGTTGAACTTTCAACTGCTACCTAGTAGGTTGCAATATTGCATGCTTCCTTTACAATATAATAAAGTCTGATTATTGCTTTAAACTGCTAACCTACTGGAAAAATACTATTTCTGTTAGTTTTCCAGTTCCAACATGGCAGTATATATAAAGTTTCTGAGTATATATATATAAAGCCTTGATTCAGCATAGGAATAATCATGATGATATATACTTTCTTCTCATAAGCATGTAAACCACTTGAAATATCTCATTCCCACTTCTGTTCCATCATGGTATGTTTGCTCAATCTAATCTTATATCTAATATATCTATGGCTATATGCACCTGCACCTCAAAGCTTCTATTTATGTAAAAAATGTATATGTAATGAAGCTATGGCAAGGTGGTCATGTAGAGGTGTAATCTCTCTCCAACCAAGGCATTATTGCATTATTAACTTGTCTGTCATATGATAAAGGATGCAAACTAAACCAGAGCCAACAGGTTTGTTCCTACACTAGTGTGGCATGTGAATGCGCCCTTAGTCAATCTATAACTACCTTGCAAGCATACATCAAGTGATCAAGAAATTAAAACAAGAGACATCATTTTAGATTAAACACATCTCATTTACTGGTAATGGCTCAATGATGCTTTGTTCAATTGTATATACGTCATTTTAGGATTCTTGCAATCAAGTCTTTCAACATTGCTGATCAATATTTATGGACTTAGATAATTGTTGACATAAGACTGATGTTGTGAATGATCCTGAAAAATACTTGCATATAATTTTTTTGTTTGGATTTATACTTTCACAGAAATTACCTGTAAAACTGTTATCTGTTGTTGAACTTGTTGATGTAGTAAACAACTTGTAGTTGTGTTCACGGAAAGTACATAGACTTAATAATACATTACAACAATTAATAAAATTAGAATGTAATAACAACCTTTGCATGGCAGGACTGAGCACGCATATAGTGTGAGTTCAGCATGTGGTTCTATCTGTTTACCTCATCGCAGCAGCATATATATATGTATGTCTAATTTAATAAGTCATTGATGAGGTAATTTTATTTAAAGTGGAGAGGTATGATATACGAACATACAATTATTTTATTTTGGCCATACCATTTTGTGGCTCACATGAATTGATGCAACTTAACTTGGTATATATATGGTACTACCTCTGTCCTGAAAAGAATGCAATTCTAGTTGTTTCCTTGGACAAATTAAGTTTGACCAAGTTTATATATAGAAGATAGTATTAATATTTATGACACAAAATAGGTATAGCTATAAACATATTCCTTGATGAATATAATGACACTTATTTGGGCCTTGTTTAATTCCAAAAATTTTGGCAAAACGGGCACTGTAGCACTTTCGTTTGTATTTGACAAATATTGTTCAATTATGGACTAATTAGTTATTTTTTATCTATATTTAAGCCCCATGCATGTGCCGCAAGATTCAATGTGAAGGGAAATCTGAAAAATTTTGCAAATTTTTTTGGGAAACTTGGTCAAACTCAAAATGGTTTAACTCAATTGGTACTCTGCTAGAATTACATATATATACGGCATAGACAATGTGATTATGAAATTAACGTCTGAGTTATTTTATTAGTGTTCATATGGTATCCTACATAAGCATACATAATTCATGTCCTGAAGTTAAAGGTGCCGATTAGATTGCTTTGAGTAGTTTAGTGGAGAGAAATGAATAGATAAGGTTGTTAAGAAAAGGGACCGATGACTTCACACGTCACTGTGGTACTACTACATTTTATCATCAAAAGTTCTACTGTACCATTTTTTAAAAACTATATAAATACCATGAATTACAAATATTTGAAAGCCATAATATGATTAATGGGGATGTCAATAGAATGACAAGTACAGAGTGGTATCATAGTGATTATGATGTTAACAAGGTAAGTTCTTCATTAAATCAAGATTTGTCACTGTACCTGAAAGTTACTCGATGAGTGGAATTTATTTGAGCCCTTTACATGAATTCAAATCAATTGGATGGAAACTATGTTTAAACATTTTTTGAGAAGTGAAATGGTTGTCCTACCTAGAGAATGTTTTGAACCTTTAATTTATTTGCTTGATTCTAGCACATGCCAATTAAAGTGCGACATACTGGAATTCTAATCCAGGATTATCTCACACGGTGCCGGATCCAGGATAGCTTAAACTCTACGCACATATTGTGTCACACATGTAATTGCAGTGCACCAAATTGTCTCACACGGTGCCGGATCCAGGCTCTAGCCCATCTACCATACCGGTATACTACATCCCATAGAGTCCCTATATGTTTTAACGGGCCATATATGGATATGGAGATCGAGGAAGAAGTATAAAAGATATGTAGCGGGAGAAGAAAAAGATGGAGGTAGAAAAAGAGTAAGCGCTGATCTCACAGGCTTTATGCTGGCAGCACGAGGAAATATGAAGTAAATCAAGTGTCATCAAGAACCAGTGAAAATGCACAATTGCATTTCGGTTTTATGAAATACGGTGGTCCTTTTTCCTTAACTTCGTTGCCAATCTTAGATTGTGTATGATGTTACAATCCAGATATGTTCATGGTCATATCTAGCAGCTCTTTCTACAAGAGGTTCACTACAGCAGCTGCTGCTGTTTTGTACGAGTTCAGTTGCCACAGCAGCAGCAGCAGCTGCTGCTGCAGAGAAGTGCTACCGAACTGCTTACCTAGAACTGCTAGATATGAATCAACGTGCATGCTCAGGACATAAGCCTCCTAAGTTCTGTGTATTTACGAAGTAGGATACGGAGTAGTTCAAACATTTTGCTCTTTCCATTCCCTTTATTAGAGGCCTTAAACTGGTCTAAAAGTACAACACTCTCTTTATCTCTCCTCTTTTCACCTTTTATAGCACATTTTAGCCTCTAGATTCAAACAACCTACTTGGGCTAAACTTTATGGCAAATGGATCCAAACATCACATAAGCTTCTTTTAAAATACTAGAACGTCTTGGTAATGATCTGAGATGTAAAAATTCAAAACTCCATGAAATCAGATACTAAACTTTATCTGTAAATTAACATATTGTATACAATAAATACTTGAAGATCGTACTGATATGTTGGGCTTGGGCTTGCATCTTAGCTGTATGTTGTAGCTATTCGTTTCGACATGGCCAGGAGCACAAGACTTTACTGCAACCGATGCAGTTGCAATTTTACGGGCATGTGTATCGGCACTTTTTCCTTCTGGATGGAAACTGTGGTTGGTTGGATTTTTTTTGGCAAAATCTACTATTGCACATGCCAAGTGATGACTCTTTGCTAGCGGCGGACACATATTTTCGAGCGATTTCTGAAAGATATTTTAGTTCTTGACAAATTGGTTAGTGGATACCATGCATAACAAAATACTTTTATAAAATAGCTATAAAATTATATAAGGCCCCAAGATTATACTAAAATCTTCTAGACTCTCTATGATGAGAAACACACAATAAAATATTAATTTGCACTGAAAATGACTATCTTACCTCTCTTCTTAAATAAAAAAAGTTAACCATGGTTAATTTGTTCATGTATATGTAGGACACTAAAAATCTTGAAGAAAAATCATAGATTACGTATATGACCAAATCATGACTATGCTAAAAATATCAGCTTAAAATAATAAAGTTTCATATATCAATTAAGCTTGGCAGGAGATAAATCTATAACTCAGTTATGCTAAATATACCATTATGAACATTATTATTTTTTTAGTGAACAAAGATACAACAACACGTCACAACACGACAGGTATTTGTCAAACTAATTAACACATGTGTTTGTCTTACTGTGTTAACTCACAAATGAACAAAGATACAACAACCATGGCAGCTGCCATTTTTAGAGCATAGCACGCGGAGTTGCAGCAACTGACGTCTCACAAAGATTAGGCAATTAGCAGGGTTCGAGCAGAATAGTGCCAAATAGACTAGTTTCAGAAGTTGGCACCTACTGGCACTCCGCTGAGTACGGCCGCAAACCTGAAACAAAGTGCACAGCCATATTGCCATCCTTCCCACAATCTCCTGCACTGTGCACGTCGGAGCCCACCACCGTTGCTACACCCGTCACTTTCGCCGCTGTCTCTGGCCCAGATCTAGCGACTGATCGAGCGTGGATCGAGCGCAAGCAAGCAAGAACCCTAGCGCGGGGAGAGAAGGAGCCAAGGAAGACGAGGGCGATGCGTTACCGACGAGAAGGCGGCGGAGAGCACGGACATTCGATGGGAGGCGGTCGTCGTCGCCTCGTGTTGCGCCATCGTGTTCCCTCGCGATGCCCCACGCCGTCGCCTCGTGCCACACCGTCGCGAGTTGGGAGTCGTGTGCTACGTCGTCGCCGGGATAGGTTCCGAACGTAGGAGGGTCTGTCTCCATTCTGGGCCAAAGATGGGAGGCGAGGAGGGGCTCGAATTAACCTGTTTGCATTCCGGCCTGTTTCTAACCGAACGGTCATTCTTGATCCGACCTGGTTTTAAACCAGGCCTATTTGATCCGGACGGATCAGGCCGCGATCCCATTCCAGGCCAAAACCAACAAGGCCTTAATCAAATTCCGCGAGAGAGACATGCGTAGGCTTGGGAATTTTGGACGAAAGCGGTACCATCTCCATCAGCTGCAAGTGGCAGTGAAATTAAAGCAGTGCATACTGTTGGTGATTGGGTCCTACAAAGGTGTCAACACCGAAACACCCCAAGTATAATTCACCAATAATGTGCACAAATTAAAGGATTAGCATGTACTCCGATTGAAACAAAGCCAAAATGAAGTGTTTTGCACGCTAGCGAATCGCTAACACACGACTGAGCAAGCGTCGGCTTCCACGACGTCTTATTCGTATGACTGATAAACTGTGATAGAAAATACTAAAACATATTATTGAATGGCTGACAACAAGCGAACAGATGAAGCTAACCCAGACTGAGAGAGCATCGTCTTCCACGCGTCGGCTTCTACTCATAGGAACTATTTAGCGCAAGGTCCCCTTGGGCATTTGGCATCAAACCTCCTCTCCCCTTGGCTTCTCCAAACCTTAGATACGCACCTGTATCTTCGCGCTTAGCCACCGCCATGGGAGGGGGAAGAAGCCGTGCAAACAAAGCTATGATGACGCTTCTATTTCTATGGATCCCTTTGATCTGGCGACGATTGGGCCGTGGACTGTGGTGAATAACTCAGTCGCTCGGCCCGCACTGGCCGGGGCATCCCTCGACCCTTTTGGAGGCACGACGGCAATGCGCCAATGCGTGACGGCGGTTTCCCGGGAGGCAGGTACATCGATAAATGGTTCAGAGAGAGCTACAAGTAGCAAGTTCTAGCTTTGCTTGGCTGTGGTGTCGAGTCTCGATCCCGACTCAATGAAGCGGCACTCAGCTTTTCAGATAATACCCTGACCTTGCTGTTCCAGCTATTCATTTGGATACGTTATCCTACCTATCTGAATCAGCACACAGGCACACACTACCCTTTTTTTGTTACAGGATCTCTGAAGTCTGAGCTTGCTGTTCTAACTATTGCTCTTTCTTGTTTCAAGTTTCATTCCATTTGATTCCGTAACAGGAACAACAGGCTTGTCGTTCAGATATTAAGCACACGAGGGATTAGGGAACAAAAGCATACGGTACTTCATGTTCGTGAAATACAAGTTTGACATAAGCAACGAGACTTCTCAGATGCGGATAAGATGAACAGCATCGATGACACTGGCGAAAGCCAGCTCAGCTGAAATGCAGGGAAACAGGTGCACTCGCATCACAAAAGAATATACATCATTACACTGCTGTCGTTCAATGGTCCTGACACGCCCAAGACTAACATTGTTCTACCCTACATTGACGAGTGGTAAAACTATAGAAAAAAAGGACACCGAATCACACCTACGCTACAGCACACAAAATACACAAGCTAACACCATCTCGCCTCAGCGCCCCTCCTAACCGCTATGAAATGCTGAGCTCATCTATAGTCCTGGAGAGTTCAATGTCTGAATCCAGCCCATTCGTCCCGTTCATCTTCTGCTCTGCCGTGGCATGGTTGCTATCACTCGAGTTTGCTAGGTTTCCATCGGTAAGTTTACCGGTACCGTCAGAGGAGGCCGCGCATTCGGCAAAACGGTAGCAGGAGATAAGGTGGTCGTTAGTCATGCCAGAGACTTGCATGAAGGTATAAACGACTGTTGGGCCGACGCTGCGGAAACCCCTTCGAACCAAGTCTTTGCTTATGGCATCTGCTTTCGATGTTTTGACAGGCACTTGACGGGAGTACCTGAATCGGCTCAATATAGGTTTGTGGTTCACAAAGCTCCAACAGTATTTATCAAATGATCCAAATTCCTCTATGATCTGCAATGACATGCACTTAATTCAGACAAGAACAAGTACTATCTACGAAAGGCTTCAGCTAAAGGCATACTCCTACTTGTTTAACAAGGGCAAGGTAAATACATGTGCGGTTGTATTTCAAGCTATCCTACAAGCCACATCATCATTTTTAAATAAAACAGTATCTAGACTCTATCACGCCAACAAAAAGTTCAAGAGTGCGAAGTGCTAACCTTGAGTATTTGGCGTGCATTTTCAATAACACCACGCAGTTTCTGTTCAGATAACAAGGAGCTGCTAGGACTTCCAGGTGCAATAATCTTCTTCTCACTTAATTTTGAGACCAATACTGGGTCAAAATCCATGAAAACTTCCCTGTGAACCATACAAGTAGATTACTAGGATTCCCAAACACAGTAAAAGGTTCAGGAACTGAAGGAAATGCAAAGAGGTACCTGAATATGTCCCTCTTATTCAGAATTGCTGGCCATGTCAGTTCAGCCAATGCCCCTGACAGCACCAGCAGCTCAAATAACTTTCTGCAATTTATGTGAAGCATTTGATTATTTAATAGTTGATGATGCCATGAGAAAGAAATATATATAAACAGTCGTTTCTCCATACTTGTCATCGTGAACAGGAACTCCCCACTCTTCATCATGAAATGCAGCATAACAGGGATCTGCACTTGTAAACGATATAAAAAATATAATAAATATTCAATGCATACAAGGAGAATAAAATATAGAAGTTATATTGCTCTGTCAATGAACATGAAGAAATGATGCGCAGTGAACAGTAACAGTCCTAGTTATGCTCATGGGTCTCATATGCAATCAAACATATAAGGTCGTAAACTTGATTTCAGAATGAACTATCACTTTTGAGTGATAAACTTGATTTCAGAATGAACTATCACTTTTGAGTGATAAATGAGGGGCAGATTAAGCTAACACAACCTACAAATAAAGAAATCATCTAGTTCACTTCAACATGTCTATTATTGGGCAAACGGGTGAGTGGGTGACAAATATCCTCCACCTCGACCAAATTTGTAACCCTAATTAGCAGACTCAACCTTAGTGGTTTTCATGATCAAACTAGAGGTTAGCACCTCCCATTTTGAATATTTTTAGGTAAACTTTCTGATCCCCAACTGTAGAACATGAATCTATACCTCCAGATCGTTCTAACCCCTGCTCTGAATGAACTGGTTCAGTGTCAAATACCAATTTAAACATACAGAACCAGCATTCTTATCATTTCGATTTTGTGATCTTAGAATAATGCTCGTAGGAGAACTGAAGACTACAGTGCCCCTATCATAAACAATTGACATGGCTGATGGCTCCCAGTGCCCACTATGCAAAGCCCAAGCTTAAGTCAACTAGCATTCTGGATTCTATCTTACTGAGAGATAGGCCTTTAGTTGTGCATTGTAGACCGAAAATTTAGCTTCTCTATTAGCAGCAGGACAACTATTAAAGCACTACAAACTGTTATCTAAACCAATCGCAGGTTACCCCTAAATCAAATGCTAAAATCATGCAAGCAAAACCAGAAGCACGCACCAGTATTTGCTGTCACCCACGCGCACCTCCTCTTCACACCAGCAGCATCAATCTGGGAAGCTAATCCACCCTCCCTTTCCAGCATGGAAACAGGCTTGTAATCAGTCTGAGAGAGGGTCTTCTTCTTCCTAGCCCCAAATGCCGGCCTCCCAATCCGGCCAGTGGATGCCCGGCTGCAGAACGAATCCGTGGACGCGTCCGAGGAGCAGGACGCGTCAAGAGACAGCCCCGAGCGCAGCAGCAGCTCCTGCCGACGCATCCCCGCCGGCACGCTGAGCGAGGGCAGCAATGTAGGCACGGCGGCCGGTTTCTTCTCCTCCGTTGCCCCTGCCGCCGCGGCCACATCCCTCCCAGGCCTCGGTGAGGGCTTCCGGCCGCGAGTAGCAGACACCGAGCGCGTCCTGCCACCCGCGGACCGTGGTTCGGAGTCCCCGCCGCCGCCGGACGCTGGCGACAGCCGCCCCCTCGCGCTAGCCCCGGACATTGGACCGAGCCACCGACTCCTTGCAATCTCACCCCTCCCGACAGCCCCTCCGCCCTTGAGTACCCCAACCGCGAGCTAAAATCGGCGAGGCATTGCTGCGGAAACACCGAGCTCCGGCCGAGGCAAGCGGCGGATTGCAGACACCTCCAGCACCCGAAGCAAAACCTCAGCTCTTCCACCGAAATCCGACCAGAAAACCCTAGCAATGGCCGCCAGACCAGCCCGGCATTGCGGAGACACAGCTTAGAGCCCTCGATCCAAACCCCAACGGGAGTCAAAACCTTTCCCACTCGACGGCCCCAGAGTCCGAGCCACACCACAGGACCCCGCAGGAATCAGCACGAACAGCTCCCTCGAGGCTCGATTCGGGCCCGCCCCGAACGGCGGAACGCCCCGCGCCGGGACCCGCGGCAATGGCGAAGCGATGCGGCACGCCGGCGAGCCGAGAGGAAACCCTAGGAGGAGTAGGCGGGTGGGGGAGCGAGGAGGGAGCGGCTGCTCGGAATTTACTGCCGCTGGTATTGGTGGGTGGGTGGAGGAGTGGAGTGGTCGGCAGTAGATTTGGGCTTGGCGAGGTAGCTCTCGCCTCTCGGTCGGTGGTGACTTGTGTCTTCTGAGTTCTGACTTGGGTGGCTCGTGCTGCCGTCGCGTGTGTTGCTCAACTCTGGGGAAAAGACAGAGAGAGGGGGAGATGAGGCGACGGCAGAGTTGTTTGCTGCAGGTTTTTTTTTGTTTTTGTTTGCTGCAGCTGCTCAGAAGCAATTTTTTTTAGCAGTAATTTGTGCAGAGATTGTGTTCTTGTTGGCGTCTTAAAATAATTAAGAAATGACTTGCTGGCCCATATACATGTGACAAATTGCAACGGTTGTAATGACTAGATTAGTCACTGTACTTTCTCCTCCCAAAAAATGACATTGTTTTATCCTAAGTCTTAGATTTAACAAAATTTACATTATTCAAAAAAGGAATACTAATATCTATATTACTAAATACTTCCATTGTCCCATATAAAGTGTTGCAACAAGAAACATGTTGGTCAAACTTTCATAACTTTAACTAGTTTTATACAAAATATTAGCAATATTTGTATGCAAATAAGTTTACTATAAAAATATATTCAGCGAGCTCTCTAATGATAGTAATTATATACCATAGATATCAACATTTTATATATTTGATCAAGTAAAAAAATGTTTGACTTCTCGAGAAATGGGAATAATATTTTTTACGGGACCAAGGGAGTAAGTGTTATTAGAGTTATCATGAAATTTGATTCATGGAGTAAATATTTTCTATGAAAATGTTGATCAAATTTAAAATAGTTTGATAAATAAGATAAAAATAGAGTGGCGTTCCTTCTTTTATTTTCTTTTCACGTGGTCAACAACAGCACGATTAATTAGTCGACCTAGACATTGATGAGGTTTTCACCGTCAAGCCCTGTTTAGAGGGTGTTTGGGACTGCTCTGCTCCCTGTTTTTCAGCTTCAGTCTACGTTTTTTAGCCAAACGGTTTCACCTCCACGCACTCAGTTCGAGGAAAAAAGGGTGGAGTTGTGAGAGCACCTAAAGAGGTACTTCACAAACTCCAGTTTTTTGTGGAGCTGCTCCACAGTGGAGTTTGTAGAGCAGTCCTAAACACTCCCTTAGTTCCCACTCAAAAACTTTTCGCCTCATCACATCGAATGTTTAAACACATACATAAAGCATTAAATATAGATTAAAACATAAATAATTATACAATTTATATGTATTTCGCGAGATGAATTTTTGAAGTCTAATTAGTCCATGACTAAATACTAATTGCTATAATAAAAAATGTGCTGCCATATTAAAAAAAACTTTTATTTTCGCGAACGGAACCAAACAAGACGCGAGTAATGAATAAAGACTGGATCCTGTCTGAACTTGGTGCCAAGCACCGATTGGACCACTTGGGAGTTTTTACTGCGCAGTTTGACCCGATGGATCAGCCAGGACTGCTGGGTGGGGGGTGCACCGGGGCCTTGTTTAGTTCACCCTCAAAATCAAAAAGTTTTCAAGATTCTCCGTCACATCGAATCTTGTGGCACATGTATGAAACATTAAATATAGACGAAAATAAAAACTAATTACACAGTTTAGCTGTAAATCACGAGACGAATCTTTTAATCTTAGTTAGTCTATGATTAGATAATATTTGTCACAAACAAACGAAAGTGCTACGGTACCGAACAGTTTTCATTTTTCGGAACTAAACAAGGCCCGGGTGTTCATGCACCGAGGAGCTCACCTCCGCGGCAGTGGACCCCGGTACAAACGGAAACCGTCTGCTTGTGTGGTCTACTATCCGCTGCCATTTTTCCACGTGTAAGCAAATCTGAGAACGACTGAACAGAGGTAAGGGTATCAGCGAGCACAAGCAGCGATCGCTTTCTCCGGGAAGAAATTATCCGAAACGACAGTCATCCATCGATCGCCACGAAAATACTACGTGCTGGTCCCTCCCGAAACGCACAAATCACCAATGGAAATGTGCTATGTGTGTCCGCTCCAGCCTGTGCACGCATTCCTTGTGGTTAGCAGGGAGCAAGGGCAGCTTCAGGACCAATTTGTTTTGTTTATACACTGGAGACGCAAGTGCAAACTCACGGTTTGCAGTTGCCGCTCAAGTGTACAGCTGCGAGTGCCTGCAATCACGCGTCGGTATTGCGCCCTCTCTTGTCCTGATCACGTGAAGGCAAAGCTCAGGGTACCACTGGCTTCGTGTACTACTGTGCTCACCAACAACACGCCCTGAGAGAACAGCACTGATCAGAACGGGCTCTTTTCCCTCTTCCATGGACCAGGGCGGAACAGTGTCACATGCAGTACACCAAGCAACAGCAATAATAAAAGTGTACAGTAGACCGGTGAAGCTACACGATCAGAGGCTGAGCCGCCGCAAGCTTAAAAGGAGAAAAGCTCACGTGTACAGATAAAGACAGCGCATTTTCGAGAAAAATGCATGTACAATTTGCCGTAACCAACTTCCATACGCTGCTTTCACCTACAGTGGGAAAAACCTCCTCTTCTTGAAGTACCAGAGGAAGCAGCAGAAGACGACGGCGGCGCAGACCCCCGTTATGGCGAGGGTCCACTCGAACGCGTGGGGCACCGAGAAAAGAGGGACCTCGAAGTTCATGCCGAAAACCCCCGATACCACCCCGAAGATGGCCACCACGAATGTGGCCGTGGTCAGGAGCAGCTCGAATTGGATCAGTTGGTTCCGGACGTTATCCTGCAACAGCGGCATTTGTGAGCATCTTTCTTTTATAAAGGATTGGTGTTGGTGGGCACAAGTCGTAACATAAATAGGCCAGAGAAAGTGCATCTCCCTCGTTCACGGAAATGTGTCATCGGATCTTTCCAACTATCTAAGGGCTGTTTGGTTGGGTGTTTGGGTTGGTAAAATTTAACAAATACGGTAGCATTTTTATCTTATTTGAAAATTATTGTCCAATCATAGACTAATTAGACTTAAAAGATTCGTCTCGCAAATTACTCTCTAGCTGTATTTTTAGTTTTATAAATAGTCTATATTTAATACTTCATACATGTGTCCGAACATTCGATGTGACGGGCGGTAAAGTTTACCGGAGGAAACCAAACACCCCCTAACCTATGGAAGGAAAAATGATTGAAATGTGTTGGCCAGCACCACTCACTGTTACTGCTTGTTAACCAAGATTAGTATGTTATTCTGTACAAAGTCATTGCAGGGTTCCAGATGCGTTTAATGTTTAGCAAAGGCAAGCTTTTCAAGTCATTACTTCTATATGCCCCATCCCAATTATAAAGTCCACTGCATTGGAATTGGATTTTGCAGTCAAAACTAGTACCCGAATGCCATCATATGAGTTGGTCCTAATGGCCACTATTCCCTCCATTCTAAATTGTAAGTCATTCTTTTTCTAGGTATATAGTTTTGGCCAAGCACCTAGATATACATTATGTCCAGATACATAGCTAGAAATGGTGGGAGTAGGTTTAAATGTATACTGTGAAAAAACAATGGCTACTGGCTGTCAACTTCACAAAGTTGGTAAAAAAGGGAAGATTTTTGCCACACAGAAATCTGAAAATCCATATGAATACAGCAACATGGAAGATATTTTCAGTTGAAGGCCAGCAGCCACCTAGGCACCTAAAGCCTCTCTATGCCAACATTAAGCTCGTTTGCACTTGCACAATGCTGCAGCTCAACTGAGGCTCATGCTACTGTCCCCATTTTAGGCTCAAAGTCACATCATATCACCAAAACTTGCATTGTGCCCATGCTATATACTCACAAATCCAAAGGATCATTCAACCTCACTAAGTAGTGTGCCTAACATTTCCAAGCTAACTTAACATGTCATTCTCAAAACAAAAAGGAGCATTCAACCTTGCTAAGTAGTGTGCCTAACATTTCCATGCTAACTTATCATGCTATTCTCAAAAACAAACGGCAGCATTCAATCTTGTTTAGTTATGTTATCCAATCTTCCATGCCAACTAAACATTAAGAGATGAATAATCATCTACGTGCTTTCACACAGTTGTTCAGGAGTAGCTATAGACAACTCCTAACTTTGCAGCTTCGCTGCACAACAAGCAAATTCCTGCATCTACATAATGGGAATTTAATTGATTTTGAGGGTCAATTACCAGCTGTATGTTGATGAAATCTTCTGTATCATCAATATACTCCTTTAGCTGAAAAAATGTGAGCAGCAAAACTGTCAGTCACAATAATCTGTAAAATAGAAACAATGCTAACATATACAGAATTCAGAATTATACCGAAGTCAACTTGCTGAGGGTGTAGTCGATAACAACAAAGTAGGCCTCCAACAACATTTCCAGTTCTTCTATATTGTACTGGCTGCTATCTGAGCTCTTGAAGCTGCTGTGCCTGCTTCTGGCAAAACTGAATTCCTTCTCAAGCCTCCGAGTTGCAGGGGGTGTCGAAACTGGTGAAACTGGAGCCGACAGAGATGAACCCAACCCATTATGACTATTGTCAATTCCCTGAAGGTCCTCGTCATCTAACATTGATGCTTCCATCCTCATCTTCTTCTCAGTGAGATACATTTCAGCCATATCACCATCGTCATCCATCAGCTGCTCTATCTCGTCTCTGACCTTAAGTGAAAAGATGGATTGGAATATTGAAAAAAAAAAAGTTGTTAAGGGATCACAGCAAGCAAAAGCATCATTATGACCATCCTTTTACCTTCTGAACTCTCCTTGTCAATGCAACCAGCTTGCTCTTTAGGCGCCGGACTCGTTCCAAGTTGAGGGTACTAATTTTGGCTGTCAGCTCATCCAGTAAGGGGTAAGCTTCAGCCTCTAATTCAATAGCCTGAAAAAATGTGCAAACACTTTATTTTACTGACAATTCACCAAATCATTATCAGTAACATTAATCATAATTAAAAGTACAGAAGCTGATAATGCAGCATGGGTAACCGGGTAAGTTCACTATAAATATGGTAAGCAATCTGAGATGCTGGAACTGGAATCACACAAATGAACAACAAATCAAGAAACATTGAAACTAACAGCGGTTACTTCACCACTGAAAAACCTATTTGATAATTGACAAAGCTAATTTCAAAGGAAGCTAGTAATCAAGTGCAGAGATTAATTCACCCCCAGATACCTTCCTACAATCCTATCACTCCACGATGCCACCTATAAAATACAATAAAGCTGAAAGGAAATCCCATCTTCGATGAACAATGTGGACGGGAAGTAGAAAACCGGACATGATAGCAGACTTACATTCTGACGCTGCTTACAGTTACAGTATCACGCATACACAAGTAGGTTCAAAGTACTAAGTAGGCGCGACTGGTCACAGCCCACTTCGAGATTACAAAGCCAATCAAGCTCACCGTGCAGTGTGCACACGAGACTGTAGAACAACTAATACCATTAGCAGAGACGTGGAGGAGGCAATGCGAATCGGAGTTCTCCACTAGGACCCAAAAAGAAACCGATCCGTCCAGATAATGGGAGTGGCACCTGCGAGTCCAGGAAGGAGCAGGCGGCCTCGAGCGCGACCTCCAGCGCGATGAACTCGAAAGGCAGGTCGTCGGCGCGGTCGACGAGGCGCCGCTGCAGCTCGTCGACGTACCTCCGCACGGCCTCCTCCGCCGCGGCGCCCCCAGCGGCGTCGGGTTCGCGCAGGACGAGCGCCTCGTCGGCGGTGATGATGCACCGCAGGCGCTCGAGGTTGCAGACAACGGCGCGCTCGCGGCCGAGGATGGCGGACGGGTAGACGAAGAGCGGGTCGAGGAGGCGGAGGTCCCGCGCGGGCAGGTCCAGGCGCCGCATCAGCGCCGGCTTGGCGACCTCGACCGCCTCCGCGGCGCCCGTCGCCGCGTCCACGCGCACCCACGAGCGCCTCCCGCCGCCGCGCCGCTTCAGGCCGTTGACGTCGATGGACACGCCGCCTGCTCCTCCGCCGCCACATGGTGGGCCTCCGGCGCCAGTACTGCCCGGCGCGGGCGTGGCGCGGCGGTGGTGGTGGGGCCCGTTCGTCGCGGCGGCGCGGGAGGACGGGAGGAGGAGGCGGTCCTTGAGGTGGTCGTGGTCCATTACGGTGGCGGTGGCGGGGCCAGGCGTCCGCGGCTGCGCTGGGGCGGTAGTGACGTGTCAAGGGAGGCGCCGAGCATGTGGAGGGAAAAGGATGGGATCATGGATCTCCCCGGACACCGGGGAACACTGGGTGGGTGGGTAGAATCCGGGGCTGCGGCAGCTCCTGTATCTGTAATTATGTATCTCTTGGGGGGTTGGGTTGGCCGTTGGCCTGAAACTGAAAGCGACTCGACTCGATGCACCTGTTGCCGTTCGATTGGGCACCGTTTTTAGTTTTCTCTGAAAAAAATGTTTATCGGCCTTTCAGGAAAATAAATGAGGATTGTGTCTCCAATTTTGAATGGACGGACCTGGGGTTTTACTTTAAATTTTTTTTGCAAAATAAGAATAATAACATTTTTGTTTGTATTTAATAAATACTATATAATCCTAGACTAATTAGGTTTAAAATATTTGTCTCGTAAATTATAGATAAATTATGTAATTAAATAAATTATATAATTAGTTATTTATTTTATTTATATTTAGTGCTCTATGTATATACCGCAAGATTCAATATGACGAGAAATATAAAAAATTGCAAAATATTTTAGAAACTAAACAAGGCCCTGATCTAATGGAGTGGATTTTTTTTCATTTTTTTGAGGAACTCTAGGAGTGGGGGTGTAAAACAGTAGAGCCGAGTCTAGCCAAGTCCAGCGTATTTGCGCCAATAGCCCAAATGGCAATATTTCCCTTTTCTCAATTAAAGTGCATCGAAGTTATTATCTCATCTGTAACTGGAAATACAATAAACTAAAATACATATAAACGTCAATTATTTGCAAAATAACACGGCTCTTCACGGTGTGAGCGAGAAGCGTGGACGCTGGCCTGTTTAAACTTTTCAATTTGACAGCAATTAAACAGTGATGGCCTATTTGGCATTAGGACCTCACAGCATGCAGGTTCCAGTTCCAGCAACAGATGACATTATACGCAAAACAGCTACTTGGTCGGAGGCTCAGAGCAAGGATTAGTTGCAAGACAAACCCAATATGACAAACAATATTACTGGTGACATAAAGAAAAACAGATAGTATCCAAGTATAACTTAGTGCAGAGCTCAAACTAGCTCAACCGGTCACTTGGATGATATCAAATTCATAAGTCTGCATCAAGACATGGTAATGGAGCCACTGAGAGCCATAGCTACAAAAACTCTGGTTTCACAAAGAACTAGGACACAGATGCCTAATGCAGTAACTTAGATGATGCCGATTTTGTTGGCCACATCAAGAGCATCGTAGTCGGGCGTCAGCTTCACGTAAGCCTTCTTCTTCCCATCGGGCCTGCACAAAAACAATAAGAATATGCACTCAAAAAGGTTGCACAGCATAAAAAATTATGCAGAAAAATTAAAACTGGAGCAAGTGCTCACCTGATCAGGGTGTTGACCTTCTTTGCCTGAATGTCATACATCTTCTTGACAGCAGCCTTGATCTTCTTCTTGTCTGCCTTGAGGTCAACAATGAACACCAGAGTGTTGTTATCTTCAATCTTCTTCATTGCTGATTCTGTGGTGAGGGGGTACTTGAGGATTTGGTATTGATCGAGCTTGTTCCTTCCGGTAGTGCTGATTCTTGGGTACTTCGGGTCCCTAGCCTTCTTCAGGGTCTTGGGGCGGTGAAATGTCACGGACGTGCGGATCTTCTTGGTCTTCTTCTTGACAGACCCAGACTTCACAGCCTTGGCAACCTTCAAGGCCTGGGTCTTGGCATCACCCTTCTTGGCCGGAGCAGCTAATCAAACCACACAGTCAGATAAATAGTCAGGTCATGCATAGTACAGCAAGCCTATCAAATAGAAATAGAAAAGCTGCTAATTCTATACAATACAGTCATGCATACAGGCTCATGAATTTCAGCATGGCAATTGTGCGCAGAAATAGAAAAGCTTTGTGCACAGTATTGATATCATTGCATTAGAGATCCTATCTGTATTAAGGAGACAATTCAGGAGGCATGAGTAAAACAAACAGGTAGTGGTTAAGTCTGAGTACTAAACAAACGAATACCAACAAATACCTACAATTCAACAATGGCGACACACAAGGGCCCTGTTTGGTTCCACCGACTAAATTTTAGCTAACTAAACTTTAGTCACTTTAGTAGCTAAAGTTCCAAACACGTTGACTAAAAGTAGCTAAAATAATTTAGTTCAATTAGTCATCTAAGAGTAGCTAAAATAATTTTAGCTTGCTAAAATTTAGCAAGGGGAACCAAACAGACCCAAGCAAAAGAAACAAGAAATACATGACTCTGAGCACTCAGCTTGTGGCAATTTCAAGGTTGGCACAGGGCATTTCCTGATCAAATACATGGCACCAACAGAAATATGCAATGTTAGGTGTGTACCTTTAGGAGCCATGTCAGCTTCTTGAAACTCTCTCCTGACCTGGAAAGAGATAAAGAAAGACCATTATGTCAAAAGGGTGACGAATCAAAGGAGACGACAGAAAATCATGAAAATTGTAGTGAACCATTGAAGTATTTTGTCATATACATGAATAGTCATTGATTAGCTAGCGTTAGCCGAAAGACCAGTTCTCTATCTAGCGTTAACACCAAAACTAGAATCATAGAAACACCATTACTAAATCATCATCATGACCAAATGAACCATGGCAAGAACAAAATCTACCGATACGAGCAGACACACTAAATCTACAAGGCGAAGAGACCTTCACTCGCGAGCTACACCTCGCGAGACAGCTCCCGCCGAAAGACCTCTCGAGAACAAGCGCGTACAGAGCAGATCCGGGCTCTTCCACGAACCGACCAAGTCGGCTACCCAACAAACAAGTGCATCCGATTCGGAAGGCTAAGAGTACGACGGCCGGACCGGGAAGAGATTGGGGCGGGAGGAGGAGGGCCGCGGCGGCGGGGGCGTCTGGCTTACCTTACCTCTGCTGGCGGCGGGCTGAGGCGGACGCGAAGGGATGACGGCTGGGAGGAAACCCTAGCCCCCGGGGCAGAGGTTTTATAGAATGGACCCGAGTGACTCACTCCCATGGGATAGGTGGGCCTAGTGGGCTGAACGAGGAATGCGCGCCGGATCGTGATACCGTCTGCTGGATGGGCTGTATATGGACCGGCTCACTTATATTTGAAACGGGCGAACGGTCGCATCGGTTCGGTTACGCGCCCGCGGGCACTTTGAGGAACAAACAGCAATGGCGCGGCAAATCGTCCTCTGCCTTCTGGGGTTCAACGAGCGAGGACGGCGGTAAACGCAGGCTCACCTACCTGGAGATTGGAGGCAGACAGCTCAGGGTGGCCTGAGATCAGACCCGGCGAAGCGCAGATTTAGGCCTTTTTTAGTTCCAAAAAGATTTTGGATTTCGGTACTGTAGAATTTTCGTTTTTATTTGACAAACATTACCCAATCATAGACTAACTAGGCTCAAAAGATTCATCTCGTGATTTACAGTATAATTAGTTTTTGTTTTCGTCTATATTTAGTGCTTCATGCATGTGCCACAAGATTCGATGTGATTGGAAATCTTGAAAAGTTTTTGAATTTTGGGGTGAACTAAACAAGGCCTTAGCATTGTGTACGAAGACCCACTGATCACAGAGTAGGGGTAGGAAGCAGCCGAGCTGCAGATGAAGTCATGAAGAGCGACAGCCCCATCGCCCAGGTGTTGCGTAGGGGCACACGGTTCAGCTCACGCAGAACCCTGGTACAGTTCCACCGCGCGA